>Ga0208942_1000114_pt1 | contig 37254 bp, 32 predicted proteins | sample GreLakmeSU08MSRF_FD_187704 | JGI IMG/M metagenome (GOLD analysis project Ga0208942, IMG submission 187704) | Freshwater lentic microbial communities from great Laurentian Lakes, MI, USA - Great Lakes metaG SU08MSRF (SPAdes) | ecosystem: Environmental > Aquatic > Freshwater > Lake | place: Great... | reverse complement strand
GCCGCCGCTGGAGCCTGCGCAGCCGCTGCCGCCGCTGGAGCCTGCGCAGCCGCTGCCGCCGCTGGAGCCTGCGCAGCCGCTGCCGCCGCTGGAGCCTGCGCAGCCGCTGCCTCCACAGGCATCGTTTTGCGCTTCTTTACTTTCTCGCCGGGCCACTTGGACACGCCAAATTTGATCTTCCTCCTCCTCTTGACCACGTTCTGCATCGCACCTGCAACCGCACGACCTACAACCGCACGCTCCACCTTCTTGCGTGCAATCGGCGCAGGCGGCGGTGGCAGAGCAGGCAACGCAGCCGCAGCCGCATGTATAGCCGCCTTCGTAGCCGCCTTCGCAGCCGCAACCGCAGCCGCATTCGCAGCCTTAGTATTAGCGGCATCGATCGCAGATTTCCTCTTCAAATAATCGGCGATGACGTATTGTGTGCACTGGTTTTTGAAGCATGCTTCGAGGGTCAATATGTTCTCTGGGGTCAAGTTCTCGTCAAGAATTTTCACCACCACCAAATTCAGCGGGTTCAACTGACCTCCATGCCGAAAAACGAATATGCTTGGGTTCTCCATATAATCCGCCATGCAGTTAAGGCCGTCAGGATGCATACAGTCCTGTGTGCCAACAAAAAATTTCTCGTGTCCTGTTGTCGGATTGTGCACCGGCATCATCCTGTTGCCTTCACAAGCAATCAGAAAGAAAGAGTTGCCGCACGTTTGTTGTGCATATGGCTGTCCATATGGCTGCATGCGGTTGGCGTACCTCATCGCAACCCACACAGCCTCACGGGCCGCGTAAATCCCTTTTCCAAAGAGATCTATTGGATTTTTTGCCATACGCTGCAGGCCGTACTTGGCAATTGATATAGCATCTTGCAAACTGGTGGTGCCATGCCAAAAATCTTCGTGTGGCGCAGGTGCTGTCTCCACGGTTGCGTTGAACACAACCGTGTTGTGTCGGCTATAGATCTTGTAAATGTCCACGGATATTGCAAGCTCAGTCTTCAGGCGCCCGGCTGCTTCGGGGATGTTTCGTGCAGCTATGAAGCTGGCCTTGGTGCGATTGCCCATCAAAATCCTGTTCATGAGAAGCAAGATGCGCACAAAATCGCACGCGGGCTCGCACCCTGTGATGTAGTCGTAGATCTTAAATACACCTTGAGGCTGGACAGCTGTGCCGCCAGCCGCCGCAGCAGCCCCAGTAGCAGCCATGTCGCGGGCCTCTGCTGCGAGTTTGTGCTTTCAGTGATTCTTATGTACTGTATCTACGCTCTACACTCCAACGAACGGCTTACGAGCCGGTCCGCTGAATACGCGCAATGCTTCGGTCTTTTATACGCACACAACTGCATTTGTCACTACCTGGCTCCATGCGCGATGCTTTTTTTATTTTTTTCGAAGAGCCAGACCAGCCAACTTATGTCACAGTCGGAACGTTTTTGAATAATTCAGACCAGTATGATGCATATGTCTTCATCTGTCGTCTGAGGGTCTCGATGTATGCGACCGCCTCGTTCTTGTCGTTCAGTGCTATCTTTATGTCTTGCTCGTATGCTTTTAGTAACGTTGTCAAGAGCGCCCAGTTGGTCGCTGTTTTCTGTACAATTTTCTTCTTGTTCTTGGAATCTGTTTCCATTTGCAGTATGACAATTAATTTTTGCAATTCTGTCGCACAATCCTTATGCTTGCCGATGAACGTCCCCGCACCGGCCGTACACAACGCTTCACATGTTTTGGCGATGTCCTTGCTCGATACACGGAAATAGCTGTACAACTCGTTCCATTTTCGCCTAGCAGGATCAAACAGTTTCCAACCATCCACGTGCGCTTCCTGCAGGCGCACAAGCAGGTGCTCCAGCTCAGCCCGTTCCGCAGCCCGTCTCTCTAACTCGTACGTCGCAGACATGCGTCGGAGTGCCCCGTCTTATATAAACTAATCGAAATACTCGCGCAGGTCCCACACGTCGAATAAGCTGCGGTGGTAGCACGCGATCACCAGCGACCACAGCCCGGGCACGACGTGCAGCCCGATCGGGTGCCAGAAGTCCCACAAGTCCGCCCGCGCGTTCGTGACGACGTACACCGTCAGCGTCACGCACGCGCACGCGAGGCTCAGCGCCAGCACGCCCGCGCTCGGGCTGTACCACGTCTGCACCGCGCCGTACGCAAACAGCGCGTGCGCGAACGCGTGCTCGATCTTGGCAAGCCCGCACTCGCGCTCGCGGCTGCGGTGCCAGATCACCGACAGCACGCACACGATGCTCTGCAGCACCACCAGCTCCAGCATGCACGGCTCGCGCCACAGCGCCACCGCGATGCCCGGCAGCAGCGCCAGGTGCGTCCAGACCTGCGCGTCCGACCACGCCCGCGTTGACAGCCGTCCGACCGCGCCCGTTTTGACAGCCGGACACATCCCAGCGCACCGCGCGTGTTTAATACGCGCAGCGCTCGACCCAGCAACTATTGGTGTGTCTGTGTTATTTACGAGTTCCAGTAGCTTTAGCGGCAGCTTTTTCTTTCTGCTCTTGCCAATACATTTCCATTAACGTGCTTTCGTACGCGAGGCCACACTAGAAATGACGAACGAGCACGAACACAGTATAAAGCACCGCGCCGCCACCACAATGCGTATTATGCGCAATGATAGTCGAGGTTTAGTCGCTGGCACGCGTCGCTCATCGTCGAACGCCAATCGGTTGACGTGTTGTGTTCCCTCGGCATCGCACTTCCTCTCTTCCGCACGACTAGCATGGCCACGACTAGCATGGCAGACCCTCGTCGCGCTTCTGCTACTCGCGCTCGCACCGCGCGCATACGCAGCCGGATCGGTTTCTTGCTTTGGCACTCCGAACATACGCTTCATGCTGTTTCGATGGCAGGCAAAAGAAATAGTGTGGGGCCAATTTTTTGCGATAGACGGCTGGCAACCGCTCCTCAGCGCCACACAAGCTGCGACAATGGATAACACCTGCCAGCCGTGTCCGGCAGGTACAGTGAAAGCGTCGTTGGAGGGATATTGCACTGTGTGCGTGGCTGGTACTATCAACGGACTAAAGCCTTGGAACAGCTGCACTGTTTGTCCATCCGGCAAATACACAGCCGCGCCGACGATGTCAGAAACCGCGGAGTGTAACACCTGTGCGGCAGGATACACTGTGAAACCGCCATCCTATTTGTCCGGATCCGGATCGACCGCATGTGTAGCCTGTTCCCCAGGATCATACAAGGCGCCAACCACCTCCAACGCAGAATCCACCTACTCGAGCACGCTCTATTGTTCATGGTGTGAGATTGGAAAATACAGTGCTTTGACGGCGGCAACTACGTGTACGTTCTGCGAAACATTTACGACGACGACAGCCGTCGGCGCGTCAGCGTCTGGCGCATGTATACGCTGCTATGGTGGCCAGCTCTGGAACCAAGTGGAGCTGTGTCACGATTGTGTGCCCGGAAAGTACGGGTTGAGCACCAAGTATTGGGACGATCCCTGCCATCAGACATGGTGCCCGCCTATCCAGGATTGGTGGCTCGCGGCATGCGTCGATTGCCCAGCAGGGACATTTTCGCCCGCAGGTTCAAATGGTTTGAATGGATACGTTTGTTATAAGTGTTTTGCCGGGACATTCGCCTCACAGGCCGCAACGGCCACATGCAGCGCATGCGCACTCGGAGCAATAGCACCACCGGGCGCAACCACATGCACGTCCTGCGTAGTTGGAACGTACGCGGCCGCCGGGGCCTCCGTGTGCACAGCGTGTAATGCCGGAAAGTACACGAACGCCAGCGCTTCTACATGCACAGCGTGCACCCCCGGAAAGTACGCGGCCGCCAGCGCTTCCACATGCTCCGACTGTAGTCGCGGCGAAATATCTGCAGCAGCGGCCAGTAGCTGCGAGGCGTGTCCGGCGGGAAAATACTCCGACACGACAGCGTCTACGGTGTGCAAAGAGTGCCTCGGCACTATATCACCGAGTGGCGCGTCTATTTGCAATAAATGTCAACCTGGACAAAGAAAAACCGCAGAGGGCTGCGCACAGTGTCCAGCCGGAACATACTCGGACATACTCGACGCTGCAGCATGCACGGACTGTGTGGCCGGCAAGTCGTCAGCGACGAGCTCTATCGCCTGCGCCGAATGTACTACCGGGAAGTTCGCCTCACAGGCCGGAGCCACCACCTGCAGCGCATGCGCACTCGGAGCAATAGCACTACCGGGCGCAATCGCATGCACGACCTGCGGAGTGGGACTCTACGCGGCCGCCGAGGCCTCTGCATGCACCGCATGTATAGCCGGGACATACGCCAACTTCGCGAGCGCGACTGCCTGCGTGAACTGTGTCGCCGGAAAGTACGCGGCCGCAAGCGCTTCCATATGCACGGACTGTCTTCCCGGCCAAGTGTCTACAGTAAGCGCCAGCAGCTGCGAGGCGTGTGAGGCGGGAAAATACTTGGACACAACACTGTGCAAAGACTGTATCGCCGGAAAGTACGCGCTTGCAAGCGCTTCCACATGCACGAACTGTCCTGCCGGCCAAGTGTCTGTAGCAGGCGCTCGCGTCTGCACATCCTGTACCCCTGGAAAATACACCACCACAACCATTTATCCATGTTCAGACTGTCCGGCCGGCTATAGCTCGATAATCGGAGACAGCAGCTGCACACCCTGCACTGAGGGACAAGCGGCACAGGCCGGCGCCGTCTGCGAACTATGCGTTGCAGGAAAATACGCGGCAACCATCGCTGCGCCGACCTGCACACTCTGTGCCATTGCAAAATACGCAGACCTAGCAGGAGCCACTGGCTGTGCGAATTGCCCGCCCGGCACAACGGCGCTAGAAGGCTCCTCGCAGTGCACAGCGTGCGGGGTTCAAACTAAGACAGTCGAGGTCGGTTCGGCTACTATGACGTGCTCGTCACTGCACTCAACTACACTGGCCCCACAAACGCAGTTTGCTGTACCACCTGCGGCTATTAACGGATATGCTCCTACCAGATATGTATCCTGCGACTGCGTGGCAGGTAATGGTCTTTTCGACGGTACTATATCGGACGGTTCCGGTGCGTTATCATACGCAAATGACATGTCATGTACTTGGACTATAACGTCAAGCACTGTTATTTCTTTTGCGTTCCAAAATGTACCCGGAACGACACAGGCAAACGGGTTCTACCTAGAAGCTCTGCGCGACTACGTCTACATATACATATGCGAATTAAACACCGCGACATCAACCAACAATGGACTAGCGGACGGTGGGTGTGTATTGCTGGCCAGCCTCACCGGTAGCAAGATGACTGCCCTCGACGACTATCAAGTCTTCGGCAAGAACTTATGGGAAACCACTGCAGAACGTCCCTTCATGAAGATTATTTTCACGACAGACAGTACCAACACGCAGGCGCTCTACTACGGATTCACGGCAAGCTGGTGGACGACACGGCCTAGCCCGCGCGTCTACACATGTGCAGCATGTCTGCCCGGAACGGCAGGTCAAGTGTGCGCTGCGTGTGCGTCTTCAAAATACAGCAACGAGGTCGGAGAGACGAGCTGTTGGTACTGCAGGGTTGGATGGGCGCCCTTGCCGGTGTCTGCAAACGTCACGTGCCGCAGCGCAGGCTGTCTCTGTGTCAATTCGACGGGCACAAGCAACGGCACAATATCTGACGGACCGTATAATTATGCTGTCCCTGCGCGAGGCAAGTGGCTGATCACTACCACGCCCGGCAATACCATTACAATCACTATCTCGTCGTTCCAGGTATCCGGAGAAAGAGTTTTTTTGCGGATCGGAAACAGCCAATTTTATGACGATTCATTTGAGGGCCTCGATCCTCAAAACTTGGTGCACTATGGTCCTTACGACGATGTAAACACAATTTATGCCACTCCTGTGTCCTCGAATACCGGATTTATGACGGTCTTATTCCGAACTTTTGACATGTATGACGTTACAGCCCCTGGGTTCACCGCAACATGGACAGTGCAGGGTACGACAGGGGCCACGGGGTGCGCCAGCTGCTACATGGGTAAATATGCCAAGGAGGGATTCCCGGCGTGCATACCATGCCCAGCCGGCAGTTATTCTAACTGGAATGCGGCAAATAAGTGCGACTTATGCGCCGCTGGTAAATTCACGAATATGAATGGAACTACCGTGTGCAAGGACTGCGGCAGTGGGAAATTTTCAGCTATCGCGAGCTCCATGTGCACAGAGTGTTCTCCAGGGACGTTCTCAGCAACAACGACAGACATAGGATGCACGCCTTGCGTGGCTGGCTGGTTCTCCAACGGTGCAAGTGCATGCACCCAATGTAACACCGGCAAATACGCAAATACACCGGGGAGCTCTACGTGCAATGACTGCGTTGCCGGCACATACTCTGCAACCGCAGCCGCAAGCGCATGCTCGAACTGTGCGTCCGGGAAATTTTCAGACCAAGTGCAGAGCTCACTGTGTCGAGACTGCGTGGCTGGGACGTACTCGGACACCAGCAGTGCAACGACGTGCACGCCCTGCCAGACCGGCAAGTCCTCCAGTGTTTCCAGTGCTAGCGCATGCTTGGACTGTGTGCCAGGGAAATTTGCAAGCGAAACGCAACGCTCGCTGTGTCAAGAATGCGCGGCAGGAACGTACTCGACCGCCGCCAGTGCAACGACGTGCACGCTATGCGCGATCGGCAAGTCATTGGCTTATTCCGGCTTTATATACAACGGGTGCAATAATTGCGTGATGGGCAAATTCGCAAACACAACCGCAAGCTCACAGTGCCAAGACTGCGTGGCTGGGACGTACTCCAATACCGTCGGTGCAACGTCGTGCGCAACATGCGCCGCCGGGAGCTCCATTTCCGCCGACGCCTCAAACTGCACGGCGTGCCGGCCATGGCAATTTTCTGCCACAGGATCTGCCTGCGTGTATCCCGAGCCTGGATACGAGACTTCTGCATTCGCAGGTGCAAGCACGGCCTGGCAGTGTCCGCTTGGAAAAACGGATGTGCGCGCGAGAACCTCTAATTACACACAGGGATGCTTGCTTTGTCCGATAAACACGTATGCAGACATCCCCGGCATGTCTGGTCCGTGCACACCGTGTCGCAACGGGTCCACGTCCAACGTCACAGGCGCATCCTCCAGCACCGTATGCTCGTGCTCCTCCGGGTTCGCCGTTACAGGCGTGAGCCCTATCGACACGTGCAAAGCCTGTCCACCCGGCGATTTCGCACAATCAGGCAGCTCGCGGTGCACGCCATGCAATTTCGGTACATTCTCAAGTAAATACGCGAGCACCACGTGTGCATCGTGTCCCGTCGGCACGTCTAATCCTAACATGGGCGCAAGCGCGTGCACACACTGTCAGCCCGGTGAATTCGCAGGCAACCTGGGTTTACCGACATGCACTCTGTGCACCGTCGGTAGTTTCGTGGCTACAGCAAATAGCTCGTCGTGCACAAATTGTGAGGCCGGCAAAGCCGCCAACGCGTCAGGCAGCACCGCGTGCGCGGACTGTGTCCCTGGGAAATTCTCGACGATGGGAAGCTCCAAGTGCACACAGTGTACGCCAGGTACATTCGCGCTCGCTTCGCGAATGGAAATGTGCGAACAGTGCCGGCCCAACACGTACTCGTCAGAGGCAGCCGCCAGCGCCTGCACGGACTGTGCTTTTGGATATTTCACATTGACTGGAAGCGTCGCGTGCACAGAGTGTGAACCCGGTACGTTTATATCATCAATCGGCAAATGCGAAGACTGCCAGCTTGGCAAGTTCTCTCGAACAGTCAGCGGTTCTTGCGATACGTGCGAACCTGGGCAATTCGCACTAGCCAGGAGCTCCGCGTGCACAAATTGTGCGGCCGGTACGTTCACGCCAGACCCGACAGTCACAGGCTGCGAATCCTGCTTGCCTGGCAAATTCTCTGACGGCTCGCGTGCATGCGCCATTTGTGACTACGGGAAATTCACAAGTAACGCGGGAAGCTCGGCGTGTCAAGCCTGCGATGCTGGCACGTATTCGCCTGTGACCGAATACAGTCAGGGGTGCGCGTCCGAGACGCAAACGGCAACGGCTCGGCTTACCGCGTGTTCGGCCGCCAGCTGTCGTTTCGAGGTTTTGTACAACAAGACCTGGGGCACAGTCTGCGACGACGGCTGGGGCACGGTAGAAACAGGCATCGCGTGTCGCCAGATGAATTGCGGAAGTGGTAGTTTTCTCACAGTTAACTCGTTTAGCAACACCGCAAACGGTCCCATATGGATGGATGAATTAGTTTGCACCGGTACGGAGCTGTCCATCGAGTCGGCAAAGCTGAATCCGGCGTACGACTATTATGATAATACATGCAGGTTTTCTGGATGGGGGATACACAACTGCTACCACGACGAAGACGTCGGCCTGTGCTGCACGAAGTGCACGCGGACCTCTCCAGTGTCATGCGCGACGTGCGCGCTCGGTAAAATCTCAGCGTCCGCGAGCTCCACGTGCTTCAACTGCGTGCCCGGTAAATTCACAGTGTCAAACGCGTGCGTGGACTGCGCCGTCGGCACATTTTCGCCATACACTGGTGCTACCAACGATATTGTCTGCGCGCTATGTGCCGCCGGGAAGTTCGCGTTGAACGGAAGCTCTGCGTGCTCCGACTGCGTGGCTGGCAAATTCGTAAACGCGTCCGGAAGCTCGGCGTGCGTCGACTGCCCCGTCGGGAAGAGCGGCTCGTTTACACAAACATCGGCCTGCGACGACTGCAACGCTGGCACATACACAAGCATAATCGGTAGACCGGTCTGCGACAAATGCGCGCCGGGCACCGCGTCGCTTGCTACCGGTGCCACCGCCAGTGCCGTCTGCGCACCCTGCGCAACCGGTAAATTCACAGACGCGTTCGGAAGTGCCGTCTGTACAGACTGTCTCGCTGGCACATACACAAGCATGATCGGTGGAACGGTCTGCGACAAATGCGCGCCGGGCACCGCGTCGCTTGCTACCGGTGCCACTGCCAGTGCCGTCTGCGCACCCTGCGCCACCGGTAAATTCACAGACGCGTTCGGAAGTGCCGTCTGCACAGACTGTCTCGCCGGCACGTCGTCGCCTGCCACCGGTGCCAGCAGCGCTGCCACGTGCGCAAGCTGCGCCACCGCGAAATACGCAAGCCAAAACGCGAGCTCGGTCTGCACAGACTGCGCCGCCGCTAAATTCGCAAACGTGGTGGGAAGCTCCGCTTGCGTCTTCTGCGCCGCCGGCACGTCGTATAACGGTGCGTCTGCGTGCGTAGTCTGTGTGCCCGGCACTTATTCGGCAGCCGCAAACTCAAGCGCGTGCGCAAGCTGTGTCGCAGGGAAATACTCAAACGCATCGGCTTCCACAGCTTGCGCCGATTGCCTATTTCATACATTCTCCAGCGCACAGAAAAGCACCGCCTGCGCGGCCTGCGACGTTGGGAAATTCGCAGCACCGGGCAGCTCCGCGTGCACAGTGTGTCAACTCGGTACGTTCACAAGCACGCCCGGCTCCACAGTATGCACAGAGTGCTTCATTGGTACGTACTCCGACGGCTCGCGTGCATGCGCCAGCTGTGTCACCGGGAAAATCGCAATCCAAACCGGACTATACGAGTGCGCATCCTGCGCGGCTGGCACCTATTCTGCAGTCACCGGCGGTAGCGTCTGCGCGCAATGCGACACCGGCAAATTCGCAAACGCGTTGGGAAGCTCCACGTGCGAGGCATGCCCCGTCGGTAAGCACGGTCCGTCCATAGGACTCTTGCAATGCACCAACTGCCAAGCAGGCACATACACAAGCGCAACTGGTAGCTCGTTCTGCTACCAATGCGACGCCGGGAAATACTCGCTGTCGGGGGCGAGCGTGTGCGGGTGCAACGCTGGCTTCTATATGAGCGGGGCCGCCGGCGCGTGTACCCCGTGCGCCGAGGGCTCCTACAAAGACGTCACAGGCACCTCCGCCTGCTTCGCGTGTATCGGCGCAGCAGACACCGGCGGCACGTATTCGGCAGGCGCCGGCGCGACGGCCTGTCTCGTCTGTCCCACCGGCACCGTCAGTGCGACGCTCAGTGCCTCGACGTATTGTGTCTGCATGAGGGACTACGGCATACAATAAGCAAATATCAATATGAGCGGGCCGCTGTGCACGTTGCTTAGACACGCTGATATCATACGCTACAAACACATGCACTTGAAGGCACGTGGTCTTTAATAAATACCAATAAATACCACACAAGTATATCAACGGAAAACCCGCTAAACCAAGACCGAATGATTGAAGAACTGGTCTGTGAATGTCATCTCGAGGGGGCCCAACAAGGGCTCTGGTCCGCGGTAGAAGCAGTTATTATCTGTCAGTGTGCCGCCGTTGTTAAGTGGCTCCGCCACCCAATGCGGGAACGGCATGTCGTGCTGAACTGGCGGCATGTCCTGCTGAACTGGCGGCATGTACTGCTGAACTGGCGGCATGTACAGCTGAAATTCCGCCGGCTTGTTTGCACGCGTTCCCTTCGCAGCATTCTTGCGTTGCTTCTTGATCGGCTGGCGCCCTGTTGTCTCGTTGAACTCGCGCATCCTCTTGCTCAGCTCTGACCTCGTGCCGAGCGGGTTCTCGCCGACCGCCAGCAGTATGTCCCGCATGTTCTCAACGGGTAGTTTGGAGTCGTTGCTGGTGAAGTTATTCTCCAATTTCGGCGGCTCATTTGCACGCTTTCTCTTCGAAGCATTCTTGCGTTCCTTGCGGATCGGCAGGCGCCCTGTCAACTCGTTGAACTCGCCCATCCTCATGATCAGCTCCGACCTCGTGCCGAGCGGGTTCTCGCCGACCGCCAGCAGTATGTCCCGCATGTTCTCAACGGGTAGTTTGGCGTCATTCGTGGTGAAGGTATTCGCCAATTTCCGGAGTCCGTTCACCCACACACAGCACGTCTGCTCGTTGCCGCGCTCATTGTTCACCAGAAAAAACTTTGTCGGTCTCTCGCTCATCCTCAGAATAGATGACAGCGTGCATTCTTATATAGTTGCGCGTTCGTTTCATGACTAACTCAATCTACAGAAAATCGACTACATACACGCGCACTTCGCCATCGGCCACGGCGCCATAATCCGCAAGATACAGATCTTCAGATTTGCGCTATTCTTCGTCGAGTTCGAGGACGACAATATCGTGCGCCAGGTCCGCGACACGCACAAGACGGAAAACTACCTCATGCCCGGACAGGACCCGCGGCTCGTCCCGTGCCAGCGCTTCCACATCGACGGTGCGGCATTTGACGCAGACGACGTCACGTTCGCCCGCATGCGCGAGTACCTCCACGACAAGGGCCCCGGCAAGAGGCGCAGGCGTGGCGATTAGCTAGGTTAGCTAGGTTCCGTCTCCACAACGTGCGAATTATTCAATAAACTTCGATTAGTGCGCATATATAAAAGAGGCGCAGCATGAGCGCATGAGTGCAAGTGCGGAAAAGAAGCAACAGCTCGACCAACGACCGCGAGACGAGATCGTCATCGTTTCGAACATGGGGGACATGCGCCCCGAGGAAACTGTTCCGGACAGTCTGGCACAGTTTTGTGTGGACTGGGGCCAAAGCGTCAAGGAACTTATTCTCGTGCCGAGTCTTTCAGGGACAAAGTTCTTGGCGAACTACCAATATAACAAAATAGATGACGATGGTAACGTCACATGCTACGGCAGACGTTACGTGAAACAGTTGATCCCGAACACACTCTCGTTGGCGGTTAGTGGCACGGGTATAGAATGTGATGTCATGTTTCTGTTATGTCACGGGAACGCGAGAAGCATCGCGGCACGAACGCCTGCATACATCTCTTTCCTCGAGGAGAATAGCGTCGATGTCAATGGCAATCCCAATAGTCATTCAAGCCACGCAGATACAGTGTACGCTTGTCGTTCATACACCGAAAGTGGCGAGAAACAACAGACGTTCACGAAACCGGCAAACAGCGTCCATTTGTCGCAGGTGGTCAGTAATGCGAAGCTTGTGGTGATGCTTTGCTGTCACAGTGACGATGTCTTACGAGAATATGCAATCGAAAGCGAAGGATCCACGACTGACTTCGTTTTTTTCAACACAACAATTGTAGATGAGACGACTGTCAATATTTTCATCGCCTTGCTCATCGAGTCCATCCTACGTTGTAAAAACCGAAGAGGACCGTGGAACGAGCTTGTCAAGAGAAACGTTTGTCAAGTTATGCTGTGGGTCAAACAGAATGGTGCAGGCATCGACGGTGCAGCACAGTTTTGGAATTTTTTACGGACAAACCACATTGTCTACCTGACAGGGTTTTTTTACCACGGCAACAACGAGGCGTTTCAAATCAAAGGCAGTCTTTCTCGTCATGAAAAGCTGCCCAGTGAACCGCTCGATGTCCTGGAGCAGCTACAGACATTAAACCTGCGGGGCCCTTCGTGCACCACTGCCTCGCACGCCTCGGTCACGTACGCACTCGACGAACACGAGCTCACGCAATTGATAGCCGGCACAGCCTCCACGCAACCTGCAGCAGGCCCCGCCCCTAGCCTCTCGCTCGACGCGCTGCTGCTTCAACTGCAAGGCATGATGCGTTAGTCCCGATCACTGTATAGTTTCGTGCTTACATAAGACAACGATCCAATTGAAGCTGTTTTCGTGAGTTTATTGCGCACGCTATATACGTAACTAGCGCCCGCCAACATGAACCTGCCGCTGCTGTGGGTCACCGTCCCCGGCGTCGTGCTCGTCGTGCTCTCCGACGCGTGGGTCGTCGTGCGCCTCTCGCGCATGCCCGCGCCCCAGGCGCGCGTGCTCTGGGGCGGCCTGCACGACCGTACACCCTTCCTGCTCTGGGTCGGCGCGTACGTCACTTCGTGCTTCGCTTGCGTGTCCACGTTCCTGCTCTTCCTCGCGCTCGAGCCGCCCGACACGTCCTCCATCGTCCTGTTCGCGTGCCTCAACGCGTGCTACGTCACACTCGGCGTCGGCATCCTGCGCGAGGACAACCACCTCGTCGTGCAGGGCCTCGACATCGCCGTCGCCCTCTTCGTCTTCCACTTCTGGTACACCCTCCTCGTCTTCCGGCTCGACCACGCGCCCGCCTCGCCCACCGTGCTCCTCGCGACGCACCTCGCCAACTTTATCGCCATCATCCACGCCCTCGTCATGGAGCGCTGGGTGTGGTACCGCGGCTGGCTCGCCTGCGTCCAGGACAAGTACATCGAGGCGTTCATTTGACATGGGGCGACTTGTAGTGCTCGACGAACTTGGCCATTTCCGTGAGTATATACACCACGGCCTTCTGCACGAGGTCGTTCTTTCCCGCCTCGGTTTTTGTGTCAGAGATCTGCCCGGGCATGTTCGTGTGTCCGTCCACAATGAGCCTGTACTTCTTTAGTTGAGGTTCCACCAGTGTCCACAGCCGTATCATTTCAGTCACAAGAGGCCTTGTTCCGATCACATCTACGTTTCTAGACACATCCATGCATGTGCTTCCGAATATCTCGAGATCGCGTGTGACAAAAGCCACTCGCACGTCATTCGGCAGTCCACACCTCGGTATAAGACCTACTTTCTGTCCCATTACGCCGAACCATGCTTGGTTGAACCTAGGACGAAACCACTCGCCCCACGTCGCGTCCACACCTCGCACGCCCCGCAGCTGGACCAGCTGGACCAGCAGCGCTCGCAGCTCGTGCGTGACTGCAAAGCCGTCCGGCCGCTTGATCTCAATGGTCACGTCGTCCCACCCGCCGTTCCACGTCGAGGTCGGGTCGTGCCACCGAAACGTCGCCGTCGAGCCCCACGCGAACGTGATCTTGCTGCCTTGTTTGTACATCGTTGCCTCGTCCATCTCGTTTATCACATCGCCCCGCTTGATTCCAGGGGTGTGCACCCAGTAATATGTCGCACGCAGTACGTGGAGGCGCAGGACGCCCGTCTCGGACGTGTACAAGATTTGGAACGGCCACGCCACGTGCGCTGGCTCGTGCGACGGCTGCCCGAACTCATCCAAGTCGCCGGAGAACGTGTACTGCGGCTGCATCGTCTCTGCAGGCGTCATCACGTGCAGCACTTTGCGAAACAGCACGGGGTCATTGTGGAAACTGCCGGTCCACACCTCGTACTGTCTGGTCGGCGCGGCCATTCTGCACCCGTGCGCTTCTTAAATACTGCGCGTGCTTGCGAGAGACGCGACAACTTGCTGTCGAATTTCAGCATCATGGCGCACTTCAGCATCATGGGGCAGTGGTACCGCGGCTGGCTCGCCTGCGTCCAGGACAAGTACATCGAGGCGTTCATTTGAGATCGCGCATACCAGACCACACACGCGTACTATACACACTGACTTTTCTTGGTCTTCATATCCATATATGTGAAAATTCGGCACGGCACAACATGAACCCGAAGGCATGCTTCGCACTAGGGCTGCTTCTGCTCGCGCGGGTCAGCGCACAGTCGGCAAATAACACGAATTGCAATGCCACTGTGACCTGCACAGGTGGCTGTGCGTGCACACCCTCAAGCGGCCTAAGTTCTGGCGTGATATACTCGGATGCTTTTCATTTAGCAAATTGTCAATTTTTTATCAATTCGAGTGGTGTGATGAGTGTGATCAGTGTAGCGTTCTCGTACGCTGACACGCAAACAACGTACGGGTATACGCAGATTGTCGCAGCGTGCAACTCAGTTGCTGACTGCCCAACTCAACTGGCAAATACAAACGCGCGGTTAATTAACACATATGTTTCCAGTAAATGGGGCATCATGGTGCAGATCCTAGGCGATGATTACCCGATGGGCTCTATGAAAATTACTTTGTCGTGGACAAGTACGTGCGCAACGACTTGCGCCACAGCGTTCACCGGCGTCCCATGCACGTCGTGCGCCGCGGGAACCTATACCGCCGGCCCGTGCTATAATTGTCTCCCCGGCAAGTACAAAACCACTGCCGGCACCGCCGAGTGCACCTATTGCGGGGCTGGGACGTACTCGACGACAACAGGCGCTTCGACTGCTCTTGTTTGCCTCGCGTGTCCTGCCAACTCCAACTCGCCTCTCGCCAGTTCAGCCCTGACTGCCTGCACGTGCAACTTGGGCTCTCCAGGCCCGGCCGGCGGCCCGTGCATCGCTTGTGTCCCCGGCAAGTACAAACCCACCATTTCAAACGCCGCGTGCTGGCTTTGCGATGCTGCGAAGTACTCGACGGCAACAGGCTCTTCGACTGTTGCGACGTGCCTCGCGTGTCCTGCGAATTCCAACTCGCCTACTGCCAGTTCAGCCGCGCAGGCCTGCACGTGCAACATCGGCTTCACTGGCCCGAACGGCGGCGTGTGCTCCGGCTGTGCCATCGGCACGTACAAAACCATTGCCGGCACCTCGGCGTGCACAGATTGTGGGGCTGGGAAGTACTCTACGACAGCAAACGCTTCGACTGCTCTTGTTTGCGTCGCGTGTCCTGTGTATTCCAACTCGAACAGTTCGAGCCAAAACCGCACTGCTTGCACGTGCAACGTCGGGTACACCGGACCTAACGGCGGGCCGTGCTCCAGCACGAGCATCGTTCCTTGTAACGAGACCGGCACATGTGGTTGCAACGCAGGATATGTTGGTCCCGGCAGCGTCGTTCCTGCTGTTCTTACATCTAATCTTGCCCTATCTTGTGGTGCGGCCTTCAGTCAGGCGTGTTCATCAAGTCAAAGTACAACAAATGGCGTCTTTTATTCTTCGCTTGCGTTGGATGGAAACATTGCCACTGTCAGCCAAACACTATCTCCCTCGGTGTCAGACTGGTTGAGGATAGACTTTGGCAGTACGGTTTATGTATTTTCAGTTGAGTTAGTGATCACGCGCAGTGGGGACGTCGACTACCATAGGAATTTCTGGATTCAGGTTGGCGATGTGGACCTGTATACCTCCAATGCTGTATGTTATCAACACACGGGTCCACTGAGCACGCTCGGTACCGCTGTCAATTCCTTCACAGTAACGCTACCATGCGCAAAAGTACTTGCGGGACGGTATTTGTTTTTCGTGAATCCGTACGTAATGGGGTACCAACATTACATTTCCATTGGCGAGATCAGACCGACGGGATATGCCGGGTGCAGACCGTGTCCGGTCGGAACATACTCGGTGGACACGAATGCAACGATTTGCGCGGCGTGCGCGGCGAACTCCGGCGCCTCGTGCAGTGGCTGTGCTGCAAGCACGAATTGCACGTGCAACGTCGGGTACACGGGACCCAACGGCGGCGCGTGCATCGCGTGCGTTGCCGGGACCTACGCAAGCAGCACGAATTGCACAGATTGCTCGGCGGGGGGGTACTCCGTAACGCAAAGCACGACGGCGTGCTTGCTGTGTCCGATCGCCAAGTACTCCGTCGTGGCTAAAGCAACGAGTTGCGCGACGTGCCCGGCGAACTCCGGCGCGTCGTGCAGTGGCTGTCCTGCGATAACGAATTGCACGTGCAACGTCGGGTACACAGGACCCAACGGCGGCACGTGCATCGCGTGCACCGCCGGAACATACAAATCCGCTAGCGGCAGCGCCGCGTGCTTCGGATGCTCGCAGGGCACGTACTCGACAACAACAGGGGCAACGACGGCGACGGCGTGTGTGCTGTGTGCTGCCGGCAAATACACCGCGGCGACGAGTACAACGAGCTGCGCGGTGTGCCCAGCCAACTCCGGGGCGTCGTGCAGTGGCTGTGCTGCAAGCACGAGTTGCACGTGCAATGTTGGGTACACCGGACCCGACGGCGGCGTGTGCTCCGCGTGCGTTGCCGGGACGCACAAGGCCGCGACCGGTAGCGGCGCGTGCACGGGATGCTCCGCGGGGAAGTACTCGACAACGACGGCGGCGACAACGGCGACGGTCTGTCTGGCGTGTGGTGTCGGAACATACTCTTTGGCGACGAATGCTTCGAATGTGGCGACGTGTCTGGCATGTCCCGTCGCAACGTACTCGGCGGTAACAGGTGCGACGGGTTGCGCGGCATGCCCGGCGTTCGCCGGGGCGTCGTGCAGTGGCTGTGTCGCAACGACGAGTTGCGCGTGCAACGCCGGGTACACCGGCCCGAACGGAGGCCCTTGCGCGGCATGCGTCGCCGGCAAGTACAAACTCGCGAACGGCACGGCGGCGTGCACAAACTGCACGGCAGGGACGTACGCGGAAAAGACGGGCGCTTCGGCGTGCGTCGCGTGCCCTGCCAACAGCGACTCTCTCAGCGCGGCCGCATCGTGCACTTGTAACGCAAACAGCACGAATTCGGAAAACAACACGCTCGTGACCTGCGTATGCGTAGCCGGTTTCGGCGGCACCAACACGAGCGGCTGCGCGCCGTGCGGCCGTGGAACATACAAGGACATACCGAGTAATTCGGCGTGCACCGCTTGCGCGGAAAACACGACCTCACTGGTCGCAAGCACGTCGAGCACGAATTGCACCTCCATTTTTTGCAGCGCCGGACGCACAGGCCCGGACAGCGGCGTGTGCTCCGATTGCATCGCCGGCAAGTACAAAACGAACGCGGGCAGTGCGGCGTGCACGGACTGTCCCGCGGCGACATACTCGACAGCGGGCGCGGCGGTGCCGACGGCTTGTGTTTGCAACGTCGGGCACAGCGGGCCGCACGGAGGCCCGTGCGTCGCGTGCGTCGCGGGAACGTACAAAAGCACGAACGGCACGGCGGCGTGCAGCAACTGCACGGCCGGAACGTACGGGCAAACGGCAGGCGCGACGTCGGCCGCGACGTGCGAAAAATGCACGGCCAATTCCGGCAGTTTGTGCAGCGCTTGCATCGCGCCCACTAATTGCACGTGCGACTTCGGCTACCTGGGCCCAGCCAACGGGCCGTGTGAGCCGTGTAACGACGGGTACTTTGCGAACGGGAGCGCGTGTGCCGTTTGTGCGGCCGCAACGTTCAGTGTGCGGGGAAGCGACACGTGCGCCTATTGCCCTGACGGGCAGTACGCCGTCATGTACCCCACTGCAGATCTCGACTGCGTTATAGACAACTATGTGAGTTTCATACCCAGTGTTTGCACGACAATAACCGCCAGCAGCGGCACCATTACAGGCATGAGCCAAGAGTATGCGGCTTCCTGGACACTCTTCTCTACTGGTGTAGTGAATCTCCGTCTCAACGCTATCGAGTTCGGTACGCAGTGGAGCGAAATGCAAATATGGTTATGCGGGACCTCGTCAGACACTTCCTGTGCGACCAAGATAAGAATCTACACACAATATGATTCACTTTTCGATATAACCAGAATATACACGTCGAGTCCTGGAGGTTTTATGCGCATTAATTTTTACCTGGAAACCACAAGAACGGATATTGTGCCTCTATCTGCGTCTTGGTGGACTAGCGGCGAACCGTCGTCGTTGCTCAACGGCTGTGCCGCGTGTGCACTGGGCACGTACAAAAACACGAAGGCGGACGCAGCCTGCACGCCGTGCGGCCCGCGGGCGTATGCGAACGCGACAGGCTCTGCAACGTGCACGGCCTGCCCCGCAAATTCAGGCAGCACGTGCAGCGCGTGCACCGCGCTCGCCGAATGCGTGTGCGAACCCGGATACTCGCGCATTGCTGACACGTGCGCCTATTGCCCTGACGGACAGTACGCCACGGGCTTCACATACCCCACTGCAAATCTCGACTGCTCTGGATGCACGACAGTAAACGCCAGCGGCGGCAAGATTATAGGCTATCCCGACTGCTCTGGATGCAAGATAATAACCGCCAACAGCGGCACCATTACAGGCCAGAGCAACGATTATTACGCTTTTTGGAATCTCACTTCTGTTGGTGTAGTCAATCTCCGTATATCTGCTTTCGATTTCGGTGGCATTTCGTCAAACTCAATGGAAATCTACGTATGCACGACCTGGGCGGACAATTCCTGTGTGAGCACAGGACATAGATCCATACTTACTACACCACCTTTGGATATGACCAGAATATACACGTCGAGTCCTGGAGGTATGATCCGCCTATTTTTTTCCGTCGAACAGGTAGGGCCGAATCTTGTTCCGCTGTCTGCGTCTTGGTGGACTAGCGGCGAACCGTCGCCGGTGCTCAACGGCTGTGCCGCGTGTGCACTGGGCACGTACAAAAACACGAAGGCGGACGCAGCCTGCACGCCGTGCGGCCCGCGGATGTATGCGAATGCGACAGGCTCTGCAACGTGCACGGCCTGCCCCGCGAATTCAGGCAGCGCGTGCACCGCGTGCACCGCGCTCGCCGACTGCACGTGCGACCCGGGCTGTCCCCGTATTGCCGGCACGTGCACGGTGTGCCCGGCTGCGACGTACGAGGATGCGGGCTCTGCGACGTGCAAGCCGTGCCCCGCCAACTCCGGCGGTGCCTGCCGCGCGTGCACGTCGCTGGCGAACTGCACGTGCGACCCGGGCTGCCCCCGTATTGCCGGCACGTGCACGGTGTGCCCGGCTGCAACGTACGAGAATGCGGGCCGGACGTCGTGCACGAGCTGTCCCGCCAACTCCGGCAGTTCGTGCAGCGCGTGTTCCGAGCTCGCGAACTGCACCTGCGACCGCGGCTACACAGGCCCCGATGGCGGACCGTGCACGGCATGCGCAAGCGGGACGTATAAGCAGTCGCCTGGAAGCGCCGCGTGCACGGCCTGCCCGGCCTTCGCCATCACGTTGACGAATGCAACGAATTCGCTCGCCGCGTGTCTTTGTTCCGCTGGCTATGGATTCATCGACGCCATTTAAACACGCAATAAACACTGATTTCGACCGTGCGTCTTTCAATGTGCGCTGTATATAACGCGGCGGTTTTGACCGTATTCACGGCCCTGATACGCGCTGTGAACACCATGGACGCCGAGAAAGCCCGCAGTCTGCGTGGCAACGTAGTCTATATTGATCTTACGGATCGCCCACTGGCAGACCTAGAGAAGGGAGAGCCACTCGCGTGTAAAGTCATTCATAATCGCACCGTTGCGCGCATGCTCTTCTCCACACGCTTGTTCGCTGATAAAAGCGCACGACGCTACGCTGCTCAGTTCTGCGTGCTATACGAAGGCTGTCAGTCGGGTGTGCAGTTTGCCTTCTTATACGAGACAGCCGCCGCCGCGAACGAGAGCTTCGAGGACGCAATCGAGCGATGCTCGTCGACGGCGCCCGCGCAACGCTTCACAGGGACGCGGGACCTGTGGGGCCGCCTCGACGTCGCCTTCTGCAACCTGCGCCATGATCCAACAACAACGAGGCCGGCAGTCAAGCCTGAGCACTGGTTCGACCACAAGACGGGCGTTTTAGACTACGAGTTCGAGGTCGACAGCGCGCATTTCTACGTGGGTTTAGGCGAGGACGTGCCCTTGCACTTGGGCGCGGCCGGTTGGAATAGTATCCAGCACTCGCGCTTCGCCGCCTTCACGCCGCACAAAGGATTGCATCCGTGCGACACGGCCGGCGTCTTCTATCACACGCTTGCGTCGATGGCGCACAGGCCCAAGCTCAAGCGCAATCGCATCGACGAGACTCGGGGGGTAAGAGGCCTCGACACGCCATTAGTCACAATCTTCGAGATCGACAAGACCGAGCCACCGAGTTGTCGCGATAGGATGATCGAGACCGGTTTTGTCGACCAGCCCTTATGTCTCGACGCACACTCCAATACATTTGTCCAGCACGGCTCGGAGTGGCGCAGCAAGGCATATGTTAAAGACTCCTCGGATTGGGAGGAGGATGGGTGGACTCGCACGCTACAAACGGGCGAACGCGGCGGAAGCCTGATTACGAACGAGACTTGGAAGCACCCCAAGTACCTTGAGGAATTGTCGCTGAACGACATGCGGAAGGCGCGGTTGATATTCGAGCGAGAAAACGATTTTTTCGCGAAGCATCATTACGAGGTAGTGTCGTACCTCGGTCGCGACGCGCGCTTCGTATACATGGGCAAATGCGACAATGGCAATGAATACACGCGTGAACAGGTGCGTGCGTTCATCAAGAGTCGAGAAGACTGCGACTTCGCGGTTGCGGGCTTCGAGTGCGCGCATGTGCACGATGGCGGCGCGATGTCGATGCGAGAGGAGTGGCGCAACGCGACGTTCGAGGCAGGCTCGGTGTTTGCGCGCAACGAAGTGCGCGATGCCATGAAATTCATCGCCGCAAACAAACATGTCGCGCAGAAGCAGGGTAAGGGCAATGGATACACGTGTGAACAGGTGCGCGTGTTCATTCAAGACCGCGAATTTGCGGTTGCGGGCTTCAAGTGCGCGCATGTGCACGATGGCGGCGCGATGCGAGAGGAGTGGCGCCACGCGACGTTCGAGGCAGACGCGGTGTTCGCGCGTGACGAAGTGCACGAGGCCATGGACCGCATGCGAAAGCGCGGCAGGCAGACGCTCTCAAAGCGCCTGGGCGCGCCACGTGGCATTCACCACTAACACCGCCCTCCACTACCGTAACCAGATTGTAATAAAGTCAGGGTCCCAAAGACATAGACGCGCTTTATTACACGCAACGCCTATTAGACCATACACACTAACTACACCACACCGCACCGGCCTGCCGGCGCTGCCCACACACACTACACTACACCACACCGCGCCAACACACTCGCACCGGCTTAAGCAGGCAAGAAGATGCGCACCTTCTTGTATGCCGGCGCTGCCGCTGACTGCTCGCCAGCCGGCGCTGCCTCGGGCTGCCTGCGCTTGCTTCTGCGCAAAACCACATCGGCTGACTCGAATACCACTGCCGCTGGCTCGACTACCGCTGCCTCTGACTGCGCGCTCTCGCCTGCCGGCGCTACCACTGCCGCAGCGCCTGTGGCATTAGTCGTGAGGCGAATAACCTCAAGCATCAACATTATATTCTGGGCGTTGACGGTTTCGAGCTCGGTACGAAGGTCTGCGACCTCGGTACGAAGGGCTGCGTTCTCATTCTTGACGTTGTCGAACTCGGTAAAAACGCCGACCATGGCCTCAGACTTCATTTGAAGCCGCGCGCGGTTCTTTACAGTCGCAGACGAGACATATGAATCTGGAAGCAAGAACTTCGTGCGCGATGTAGGGTTGGGATGGTTTAACCTGTCTATCGCAACCCCCGCCTCAGGAGCGCCTTGAGGCTTCGTCCTGTTGTCCGTGAAGCGGAACGCGTTGTTCTCCGCCCTCTCCCCGTTCCAAACCCACCCCGGCGATGCCAGCGAGCTGGTCTTCTTCGCGGCTGCCGTGTCCTGCAAAGTGCCCTTCGCAGCCCTCTGCGAGACATCTGTGCTGTAGCCGTTGATCAATTTGGCTGAGTAGATAGACGCATTCGAGTTAAAAAGGGCCTGCGGTATCTCAAACTTCCTGGTCACGTCAAGACCTTCCGAGTACAGGCGCGGCACGAGAGCTTTCCAAAAGTCCATGTATTGGAATTTGTACTTCTCGTACCTGAAGAGGCTCGGCTCTGGGCGCTCTTTATCGGCTTTCGCGAGCCCGAGCTCAACGAGCGTCTGCAGTAGCGACGCCAGCATCTTCGTGCTGTCCCACTCTCCTCGCTGTATTTCCCCTTTATTCACAAACGCGCGGAAGTGTGCGAGAGCCTTCGCGTCGCTCGGTACGCACCGCACCGCGGCCGCCACGATCTGACCCACCGTCAGCGTCGGAATCGTCTCGTCATTCGTCTTGTTATACGCGTCCCAGATCGCCGAGACAAGGCACAGTACGGCATACCGAGAGCGATTGTCGAAGTCAGGCGGGGTCTTACACTCTACCTCCTTACGCACGACGTCCTGCGCGATTTTGTTGTCGCCAGTCGCTTCCTGTATTTTGTAAAGCATTTTCTGCGGACCAACCACAGTGCTTGGCGTGTCTTGTTCGGCCGCAGGGGCCTTCCCGCGAATATCGTCCGCAGGGTCCTTGCCGCCCGTGCTGGACACGCTATCGTCCGCACGGGCCTTGCCGCCGGTGCTGGACACGCCATCGTCCGCACGGGCCTTGCCGCCGGTGCTGGACACGCCATCGTCCGCACGGGCCTTGCCGCCCGTGCTGGACACGCCATCGTCCGCACGGGCCTTGCCGCCCGTGCTGGACACGCCATCGTCGTTCCCGCCCCACAGGGACGAGTCGAAAGACAGCCCAGTGAGGTATGCATTTTCACGTGTTTGTGACATCGCTGCTGTGTCTCGTGTCTCTCGTCGCTCGTGTCTCTCGTCGCTTGTTTATCCAAGCAACCTACTGGTCCTTGAATATATTGCGCCCCGGCTTGTTATATACGTATCGCGCCGATTTCGTAGGTGAATGCAGTCTCTACTTTGCACCAGCACGTGCTGACCAACAAACGAGCATTCACCCACTCGCCGCGCTACGGCCACACCAGACACACCGCGCTCAACCCGAACAACAGCAGTATCCACATCTCGTGGTTGCACGTCCTGAAGTTGCCGACGTCCGACGACTGGAAGTAGCACACTTCCGGACAACTCTCGCGCTGCGCCAGGCTCGTCGCCGGGTCCTCGTGCCAGTGCTTCCAGCCGTGGTGCAGCAGCAGCGCCACGCCACCCGCCAGGAACCCTGCCGCAGCCTGCGCGTACATGCCACGCCCCGTCCCCAGTTAAATACCGCATACACTTTATTCACTTATTCCAAGTGGTGGCTAGTAGCCCGGCAGCTCAGCCTTCGCACGTCAAGCTAGATTATCGGTGCTATTTCCGGTATTAATAATCCTTGAGACGCAACAGCAAGTTGTGCATATCTGCGTCCAAATCTGAACCTTTCCACCAAGTTTTGTGTGCATTAAGCACCTCTTTCGCATCCGCGAGCTCACTTCTGGTGTTTTTGAGTGTCCATTCCGTCGTTTTGAGCTCTATGTGAATAAAGCGTAGTCATGTCCATGTAGATGTGAGTGGACTGCTTTATATGAATAGATTCACAAAAATTTACAAAAATTTTTCCATGATCGTAGGTTCCATTGCTCTATGAATGTGTCGATGTCCTCTTCTTTCTTGCAAAACTCCGGCAATATATTCCTGAAATTAGCTTCCGTCGTGTTCCGAAAATCGTCGAAATTGTCAAATAAATCCGCCAGATCAGTGCATTGTCCCAGTCCAATACTGCGTAGCCAGTCGAGCACGCGTGCCTTCTCGTGAGTTTGTAATTGTTTCAAGTATGCGCGTTTTAAGGACTCTGTCATATCGACATAGGTCAGTTCATGCAGTGCCATATCAGTGCCGTCCCTTGCCAAACGGCTCTGAAGATATTTAGTATCGATTCTTTGTTTCAGAAACGAGTTGTAGGACACCAAAATGTCGGTGATTTCGAGCACCGAGACCTGCTCGACGAGGTCTTTGCGATTCTTCTCAAGAGTCTCCAAATCCTGTCCTGAGAGTTTCACTTTTGCGATCCGGTGCTCGAGACCAAGCAAGCGCAGCTGGAGCACCTTCATTAATGTCTTCTCGGCCTTCTGCAGATCCGCGTACAGCTGCGGGTTCAGGTTGCCTGGCTGCGCAGTGCCTGTCTGTCCAGACGGTGTCGGATTCGCGATCTTGGCCACAAACAGAATTGTACGTTTGAAATATATCACCATGTAGAACGTGTGGTCGAACGTAATGGCTTCGTATCGCTCTACCGCACCGCGCGTCGCGCCGGCAACGGTCCTTGCCGCTGCCTCTGTTCCGGATTGACTCACTTTCAGCACACACTCTTGCGTGAAGCGAGAAATCTTCTCGCTCGCGTCCGTCGACATATTCGTTAGGCTCCCGGCCTCGAATATCTGTTCGACTTTATGCTTGTCTGTCTTGAGCAGCATTGTAAGGAGGTCGATGTTGTACTCGATGTCGAACTTCGGGACGTCGAGCTCGACGCGCTTTGTTGGAATTGCGGCGGGGTCCCACCAGTGTTGCTTCAGAAACAGCTGCAGCGCGATGTACGCGGATTGGTGACAAGGATTCTCGTCCTTGACAAACCACGCGCCAAAGTCCTTCGTTTGATACCCGAGGTGCACCGCCGTCATATCGCGCATCTGTAACACGGGCAGGTCGCTCGTCTGCGACATCATGTCGCATTCCGCTTCGGCGCCGCCCTGCAGGTGGAAGGTCCTGCGGGTCGTGTGCGGTGAAAACTGTGTGCACCACGTGTCCGCAAAGCGGATCGCGTTGATCAGGGTCGTCGCCTCTGGCGCGCGATTGAGCACGGCCGTTTGCATTTTCGTGACGCGTTGCACGAGTGCGTTCACGCTTGCCGTGTCCTCGTTCGACAGTGTGCACGGATGCGATGCGAACACGGCGATCATTTCGGCCCTGTACCGCGGCAACATGGCGCGGTCCGACATGAGAATGTTCACCGACTGGCACACCTGCGAGCCGCTGAGCTGCGCGACGAAGCGTGTCAGCTCTTCATCGCTCACCGAACTATGGCAGCAGTATGGCGCGAGCTCGGCTTGCGCGGACGCAGTCGCGCCGCGCAAGAGCATCGCCATGCACGATATGAGGCTGAAGGGCGACAGCACAACATTGTCCTCAGCCGGAAAGTACTCGAGCGCGGTTTTGATGCACTGTTGCTGGCCGGCAAGGTGACACGGGACAGGCTCGTCGGCGTCGCTCATTAAGCTATGCAGAAGAAAACGCAACTCTTTGTCGACGGAGACTGATTGCTTCAACATATGATCAATGCTGCTTTCTTTAATAGTTGTATTGGTTATATTTTTTCAAGTACAACATCTACGATTGCTCTTTTCTTGACATAAACATGCCAATACATTCCTTTTTACGTCTGAATGTAACTCAATGCAGTATGCACACGACGTGCACGGGAATTGGGTCGGCGCAAACAAGACAAAATACAGGAAGCACAGTCAGTTTTTCTGTGGCTGTCCAGAACGACACCAGTTGAAGCTAGTCAAGCCATCTGGTAACCCCGGCAAACGCAAGTTCACGGACTATTTTGCACACGTTAGTAAAAAGTTCAAGTCGTCGCACGGGAATGCGTGCATTTCGATGCGGGGGCGGGGCGAGTCCATGGACCACTTCAATGCCAAGCACATGCTACGTGAAATGGTCGGCAAATACACCTTCACAAAATTTCGATGCACCTCATGTCTACACACACATGACATGAATACCGATGGGTGTGAAGTCCACATCGAAATCACGAGCACGGATGGCCGGTGGAGGTATGACTGCTTACTCACGAGAGGACACACCGACATAGCCGCTCTGGAGGTCGTGCACTCGCACAAGGTCACGCCTGAGAAGGCCGCTGCGGTGCGCGCCAGTGGTCTCGAGATAGCAGAGTTCAGAGCACAGGACGTCTTACAGAACCTTGGGCGTGAGAGAGTGCACCTAGAGAATTTGCTGGTGATACTGGGCAAGTGTCAGCGTTGCCTTGTGAATGCATGGTTCATATGGCGCAAGGAATGCCTGGCAGAGGAACTACAAGAGTTAATTCGACAGGATGCAGTCATCGCTATTCACTATAGCAACATGCACGAACACACCATAAGAATACGCGTGCAGCAGGCTGCGGCCGTGGCCTTATACAAAAGAGAATTCACGGCATGGCTTTTGCAGTGTTTTTTGGATGAACTGCAAGAAATAGTTGAACAGGAGAACGCTATGGCTAAATACTACAACGACATACACGAACACGCCAGAATTCTCAAAATCGAATCAGACGTCCACAGATGTAAAAGTCTACTCATGTTTAATTTCAGACCCGATCTGAGAAACGGTATACACCTTCAAGTTCCTAATATTGGAAATGTCATTTGTCACAAAGCCCATGCCTGGACACACGGATTGATGCTGACAAACTTCACATGTAATATGCATCTGGCCACAGACAAATTTTGCATTGTTCTCTTCTCCGACGGCGACGAAATCATGCGGAAGTATCCGCATCCGAACGTTCATCGCCAATTTCACATCTTCCTGCACTGTTCCACAGTGCTCAGGTGTCTGGGTCAGTATCCTGTCGATCATTCGACCGTCTTTGTCGACTGCCGGTGGCCCATGCTCAAGAGGTTAGAACAGTCGCAGAGCATTTGTGTGAGCTGCGGAAAATACAGCCACAGGAGCGAGCACTGCTCGTATAAATTCTGCGTGCGGTGCGGCCGCTCCGGACACCTCTTGCAGCGGTGTAACGTTTAAGACACGTCCCACGGGACAGGCTCGCCATCGGCGCTCATGAAGCTATGCAGAAGAACACAGAACTAAAACTTTTTTTTGAAAGCACCTCCGTTTTTGCGATCTTGTGTATATAATAGAATTCGCAAAAACGGAGGTCCCACAAGGCACATCGTGCGTCTCATTTATAAACACGTTTGGTTGGTATATAACGCATACGTCGGACAAGCATGAACGAGTCTTGGACTGTGCAGTAAATCACTGAGAGTAGTGTATCATTGGCGGGCAGGAACAGTATATGACGAGCGAGCAGACCAGTCCTATGACACCGACGACCCACATCGGCACCCAGTTGAATAGGAAGCCGAAAATCACGGCCAGTGAAAATGTCGCTGTCAATACGTATATGACCGGGTCTACGTGAGCTTTTGGCTGTGGGGCGGGTGACTGCTCATGCATGTGTTTAGAGCACGAGTGTTATATAGTGCTGATCTTTGTAAGAGACTGCTTTCGTCCTGACACTTCTCAGGCGATGCGTGTGGGCTGAGCTACTGGGCTACTAAGGCTGAGCTACTGGGGTTTAACAGTTCTTGACACAGTCCTGCATGCTCTGCCCATGCCCTGAATCTCCGGTCGCTCGCTTACTGCATACAACATCCACGACTGCTCTTGTGATTGCGAGGCTATCTGTTTATTCAATAAACACAGGTAACACACAATCTGCCGCTCACACCACACGCGCACCGCTCACACCACACTGCAGGCGCCTACACGCCCGGGCTGAACATAGTGGTCCAATTCGGGCTCGGATTCAGGCTGCCCAAGCTGCCCAAGCTGTCCAAGCTGCCGCTGTCGCTGTCGCTGTCGCTGTCGCTCGTATCCCCGTCCCCGAGGTAACGCTCTTCCACACCCAACGCAGGGTTGAATGGCGAATCACGCATCGGGTCGCCCCAATGACGCTGCGTCGCACCCGGATCTTCCTCCATACCTAATTGGTCCACGTTTATAGCGGCGATAGGACGCCCACGGCGTATGGGGAGTGGTGCGCATACCTCGGCATACGTCTGCTGGCGTCCGCCGACGTCGGCACGCACGTTCATAGCGGCGATAAGACGCCCACGGCGTATGAAGAGTGGTACGTCGGCATGCACGTTTATAGCGGCGATAAGACACCCACGGCGTCTGAAGAGTGGTGCGCATACCTCGGCAGACGTCCGCTTGCGCTTACGTCCGCATACATGCGCATACGTCTGCGGAAGTGCGCATACCTGCGCAAACGTCATCGGAAACCCGAGTGCGTCTGCGTCGTTGGTCGCGTCGTTTGACGTTGCTGCTAGTTTTCGTGTGCTCGCGTGACGCCTGCCGCTCGGTGATCCAAGCAACTTAAGTGCGCATACCTGCGCAAACGTCATCGGAAACCCGAGTGCGTCTGCGTCGTTGGTCGCGTCGTTTGACATTGCTGCTAGGTTTCGTGTGCTCTCGTGACGCCTGTCGCTCGGTGATCAAAGCAACCTACTGGCCCCTTGAATACAGTGCGCCCCGGCTTGTTATATACGCATGGCGCCGAATTAGCACGTGACTTGCCTGTTGAACCCGCTGTTATATCTGCGTTTCTATGTGACGTATACTGCACCGCCTGCTTCCTCAAATTCATACCCCTTGGCGCAAACGCAATACGTTGACGCAATCAGATTTGCACTCACTGTATTGTTAGGACAAGCCGTGCAAGTTGTTGATGCGATGGCAGAGTACGTACCGGAGACACAGTCTGCGCACACCGAGCTTCCCGTTGCGCTTGCAAATTTGCCTGCTCCACAGTCCGTGCACGTGGTTGAACCTGCGACAGAATATGTTCCAGGGGCGCAGACCAAACAAGATGCGGATGCACCACAATAATTTTCACACGTCCTGCAACATGTCGAACACAATGTGCTACTAACTCCGCACGGATTCCACATCCCTTGCGATATGCTGTCCAATTGGAAACAGTATACTTCTACGAGTTGTCCGTCTGGAAAGTCGAAGGTTGCCAAACTGAGGTCCATGTATGTATAAACTATGCCGGTACTGTCAACACACGGTGCTGGATATTGTCCATCCAAACAAAACGAAAGGACGCCACAAAATATAGAGCATTGGACAGCAAATCGGAAAAGAATAATGCACATTTCAAAGACCATGTATACCTTTAATACGCGAAACAACTGGGCCTAACAATGTTATGGGTCACAAATGCCCCGGGACTGGGACATAATATTCACCGCTTCGCAGGTCCAACAATTTTATGGGTGCCCGTGCACTCTACCTGCTCACCTAGCCGCCCGGAAAGTTTACACACAAGCTTCAAGAAGAAGTGAGTGACACTAAACGCGCGCGTGTAGCGTCTTTTTTCTACGCGTGGTGTACGTGGGCATGCCGTTTGTTTATTTCGAGTAAAACATGGCAACTGCAAAATTAAAACCGCTCAAATCTCGCGCCTACGCCTCAGTCTGCACATACATCTCGGCCGTGAACGTGCGCCCGGCCTCCACCATCTCAGCCTGCTCCCACGTCTCGATCTGCAGGCAGTACAGCTGCAGCAGAATCCGGCGCTCGCTTGCTTGCACCTCCAGCACCTGCGTTCGCGCCCATGCGTCAAATCTCCAAATATCCGTCAAACCTCGTCTACCGGTAAATGTGCTTAGTTTCCCACGCCTGCACCGCCAGCGTGCGCTTGTCGCGCTCCAGCCCACGCACCTCCGCCTGCAGCGCAGCCACCGCAGCGCGCGCGGCGTCGCGCTCTTCCTCGAGCCTCTTCTTCTCCGCGTCCGCCTCGAACAGCCTGTCCTCGAGATCGATGATGCTTGACACGTGCCGCCCTTTGATCACCGCCTCGCGCTCGGCCGCGCTCATCCACGGGCGAAGCCCTCCGCTCATGCCGAACATGCTCGCACTCTTCCAAAATGGCTCTTCACAAGAGCTTGCTTATATTTGCAATTCCGTTTTTTTATGTTCTGCCAGGGGCCATTTTCATTTTTTTTCATTTTCATTTTTTTCACATTTTTTTTATTTTTGCGAAGAGCCATTTTGCCAAGAGCCACAACAGCATGCAGTGAACAAGCAAATCCAGCAAGCACCACCATTGCATGCCACCACGAAACCCGCTGCAGCAGCTCGAGGCGCGTAACCATTTTTTCTTTATTTCCAGTAAAAAGACGGCAACTGCAAAGTTTGCTTCACGTGCGTTACTACGACCACACGTTGGGAACGAAGCAGAGGTACGCGTCCTCCGCGTCGACGAGCGCAGGCGCCTCGCATAATTCGATGGCGTTGAAGCTGAGCTCCGTCTGTGTGGCCGCATCGCAGACGCACACCTTCTTCGAATCAAATGTTGGAACCAACGGCGCACTTGGCTGTGTCACCATCCCGCGCCCCGCCCAGTAGGGCCAGCGCTCGATGCCGAGCTTGCGGCACGCGCGCTTGAGAGCGGTGGCAGAGACGCCCAACGTCTTCGCGGCCGTTGTCAGTGGTACCCGGCCGAATGACTCGAGCACGTCGAGCGTGATGCGCACGGGCCTGGCGTCCTGGTGTGCCTTGCCGCGCTTGACGATGTGCGCGACGTTCTCCATTTATGTCTGTTCGATTTCCATTTTTTATTTTTTGTTTTCTGCGAAGGGCCATTTTCATTTCTTCACCGCTTTACTATACAAGACAACTGGATTGCCCACATTATCGAGGATGTCCGCCGCTGGCAAAGACAAGCAGCCGTCCGATAACTTCTCGCTCTTCTTCGAAATGAAAAAGTTCGCAGACGATGACGATAACGTGCCTGACTACAAGAAATACGAGGCCTTCATCGTCGGTATGTTTCGGCAAAAGCCGGATAACCCCCCCAACCCGTTTTCTCGGCTGCCCGAAGCCGTGCTGGAAATCATCTCGAGGCTCGTCTATAACGGCAAGACCTTCGCGGAGTTCCTCCAGGCGCAGCAGCGCGATTTGTATGTGTGCAGCATGCATGAGTTGCAGCATATGCATGGCGATACTGCCTCGTCCGGAATGGGCGTCAAGCGTGGATTTCCCAGCATCGGCACAGACGACATAGGCTTTGAATACGAGATGTACAAGCCCAGCACATACAAGGACGGCAAGATGTCTCTTACCGTCGAGCAGAACCTCAAGACCCCTGCCGGAACGCCCACCCGCGTGCTCACGTGGACGCTGCACCTCGACTGCAACAGCATGCCCCTCTTCGTCAGAACCTCTCGCTCCCAACACGAGATGCAGATCTCAGCGTCTGCCATCACATTCGAGACCAACGCGGCGACCCACGCCGACTTCCTCGGGATGTCCAAAGATCAACTCTCCGCCATGCTCGCATTCAAGGCGATTTCGGGCCGCATCGTCAACGACAACTTTAGCTTCGTGACGGAAGATGGCCGCGGCGCTTCATTCAACATCAAGGCCGTTTGGCAGGATAACAGGAGTCTCTCTTCCTGGCGCCGCTTCACCGTCGGTCAGCGCGTGCTCGTCGTCGAGCCCTTCAAGAGGTACAAGCCGTTCGCGACAAAGGCCTACGGCATCCTCGTCGATATTCGCATGAACGGGCAGGCACACTTCTTCGTCCGACTGGAAGACGACGCCGCAGTCAAGCAGACGCTGCTCGCAAACCAGACGAAACCTCGGTTCAAACCCTTCGGCGAGAACCTCCAGTGCAAGTACTGCGACATCCGCCCGGCCTAGACGAGGGCCTGCGTGCCGCCTGTTTACGTTGAATAAACAGCACGATGTCTTTGAAATGCAACCCAACATCTAAACCCAACATCTAAACCCAACGTCATGTACATGACGCACAACCCTGTATCCCCAGCATCCACATGAACATGCTCATCGCCGTAGTGATGCCCCTATTTGTTCTCGAACTTGTGACCTACGCAAAGTTGTTCACCACAAGCCCTGCCAGTTACTGCAGCAGCACAGTATAACATATGGGAATGGAACGGTCATTCATAAATCGCACAAGTTGACTAATAATTTAAAAAACATATAATAATTTAGCCCAAAATCCCAGACAACTTTGATGAGTAAAAATATATATCGTTTAGTACCATGACCGATATATAAATATCAATATCTATACCGGTATTTAGGTATATCATACTAACTCATTTGACCGATATTTATTTGTATTTATTGTCTTTGTATACATATATGTCGAAATACAACGAACGCATACGATGCACGATTCCACATTTCACGCATTCCCGTCTGTCGACGTTTGTATTTTCTTTTTTATATTTTGGTTGTATTTCAATTGCTTCTTGGATGAACATGATTGGAATAAATCATATATAACATGAAGATATATGACGTATTCAACGACCTAGAGGGTGTGTTGGAGACACTACGCGCAGACATAGACAACGAAGTGAACGATGCCGTCAAAACCTTCCTCTTTTAATGGAAAATCTCGTAAAGAAGCGTCTGACGAAGATTCCTCTTCTCAAAAGCCGAAGAAGGGCCCTTTCAATGAAGAAGAGAAGATGGCGCTTAAGGATTGGTGCGAGACTCATCGTGCCGACGTGAGCACCCGGGCAAAACCATCTATTGCAGTGAAGGAAATGATGCAAAAGATACAGAGGACCGCGCGCCAAATCGTCGATTTCCGAAATACCCACTGGAAGGAAAACAAAAAAGTAGATTCCCCTCCGTCGTATATTTTGATATCGTCAGACTCGGACGACCAAGCGCATCGTGTCCATACTCCCGTGCGACAAATCGAGAAAACGACAGAGGAAGTGTGCAAGGCAACTCATGCGGAAGCGAACCAGCAGAACTTGGATATGCAAAAGAAGATGTTGGAGCTGCAGGAAGCTATGCAGAAGCACATGGCGCAGCAGAAGGTTGATTTCGAGAAGTTACAAGCGGATCAGATAGGTGTAGATGCAGCGTCTGTGCGCGCACAAATGCCGGATATGCTGCCGGCTGTGCTGCCGGAGGCGCCGATACCATTCACACCATACGTTGCACGAGACCGCAAGGATCTTGCTAGAGCTTCTCTGGAGAAAAGAATAGGAGACCGCAAGGATCATGCTATAGCTTATTTGGAGAACGTTGCAGGAGACCGCAAGGATCTTGCTAGAGATTTTCTGGAGAAAAGAAGACTTCAAATAAAGCACACAGAGGACACCTTCAAATTAGAAGAGAAGAAGCGGCAGAAAATCCTAGCAACTCCGAGCGCCAGCATACCGAATATTACAGAAACCCAAAACGGTATGTCGGCTGTTGTCGGGGATGTGAATACCACGAGCACGTTTGGACTGCCACTTTCGAGCTTGACCAGCACAGTCGTCGCAGCTGTAAACGTCCCGGAAGGTCAACCTGAACTGCCCTTAAACGCTTTCAAACCGATTAATAATACATTCAGACAGACTCTGAATATCCTGTCACGCGACGGGCACATCGTTTATGCGCAAGATAAGTCAGGAGATGGTTGCAGCCCCGCATTGGGTGTATCAACAATTACGGTCCTCAACGTAGATGAGTGGATGAAGGCAATGGAAACTAGCATGCTCGCCCACGCTTCCAGAGGGATCCAAGACCGCTCAAAATCTCTACATAGGATTATGAATGAGTACAGCTTCAAGGCGCTAAACAAGGACGAAGAATATTGGCTGTCACATGGGCGCCCACACCACCACATCATGTTCAAGACGTTCCAGTTTCAGAGGAAGGGTCAAGGGTTTACGGTTTAGGTGCAACGTGCATCAGTCGACCCTGAATAGGATGTAATCTATATGTATACCATTAAATACCAATATGGGTCTAAACACACAGTGTCTTTTTATGAACAGTATTTCACAAAAACATATATAACACGACCTCCAAAATCATATTCGACTAACCCAGAGGTGGTTTTTTGGATACAACGAGTGATACTTGACATCGACACACGTGAGGTAGAATGGAAAACGGAAAGAGCGGATCAGATTCGTCTGAGAAAGACAAATCTGAAGACGTACTAAAGACACAAATAGTGACGGACCCCTCGCTGCCCTTGTCACCGCTCGAGCAAGCGAAAATAGTAGAGTACATGCGCAATAATCATTGCCATTTCTGTACAAATGAGGCGCAGACAAAGGCTTTCAAAGCGTTATGCTGCGAGATAAATCGCTGCCGGAGATTTGTGCACGGGTGGATACTCAGAAGACGAGAGTTTGAGGCAAAGATGGCTCATCTGCATCGCGTGGATCTTGAAGAAGCAAGCGCGGCAAACACAAAGAAGGCTCTCGAAGCAGCAAGCGCGGAAATCACAAAGGATGCTTCTACGATGCCACGCCCTACGACGGGCGGCAAATCCCTCAAGCGCGTCTTCGAAAAAATATGTGACGTGAAGCAGTCGGCAGCACTCACGTCGAGTGAGGGTAGCGAGAACGAGATAGTTGTGTCAACATCTCGCCCGACATTTGCGTCGACATCTCGCCAGGGCTACGGGACAGTCGCATCGCAGACGACGGGACCTCTGCCTCGAAGCGCTAGAAAAGAATCTGTAGGCAATAAGTCCAAGAAGTACATTTACGTGGACAATGCGAAGCACACATCCAGCGACGATAATGCGGAATCAGATGGCCACAAAAGTAAAAGTTGCCGATTTGTTCACAGTATTTACAGTTCCGATGAAGCCGCCAAAAATATCCAAGTACAACCAACTTCCTATAACCAGTTTTTCGGGGGTGTGACGTCGGAGAACAGTGCGGCTGTGAGGGATGTGCCAGGCCCGATCACGTTTGGACTGCCACTTTCGACATCATCTCTTCTGTCGCAATCGACCGGCAACGACGGTAAGGCCTGCGATGACGACAATGCCGGCGATGACGACGAAGAGTACGCACAGCAGTCCGGCAACGACGGTAATGCCGGCGGCGACTACGACTATTACGCGGACAGTGCGACGCGGATGTCTCTGGATAACGAAGATGCACAGCTGTCTATGGCGATCGAAGCCTCGCTGCAGGATAAGTATCGCAAGCAGGCCATCGATGACGACAAGACCGACTATGACAGCAGCAGCGACAAAGAGTACGAGAAGCAGTTCCAGGAATCGTACGGCGCGACGTCCGTGAGCAACCGTGGCGTCGCAATGGCCGGAAGACAGGTCACTGATGCACTGCCACTTGCGAGCAATTCTACTGCGTCGCCATCTGTTACGACTGCTGTACGAACTAACGATGCATCCATGGAAGAGAATTCCGTGCTTGAAGAGTTGTCAATCGCCGAGGGTTCATACACGGAGGAAGTCGAGTCATGCGACGAATCTATGCACACCCTATATCGGGCAATTGGGGACGAAGATGACGATAGCAAGAAGGCGCGAAAACGCATGGTGGAGCACGTCATGAAACTCTGTAAAATCAAGGACAGGTGCTCCATGTACCAGTGCCTTGCGAAGCACTCCTGGGATGTTGAGAAGACCGTGAATTCTTACAAAAATAGTCACCATCGCCGCTGTGTGATCTCCGAACCGCAGGTCATCAACCCGACCGCCATCCACCGCATCGCTCGCCGCGGCGGGGTAGTGCGCATCCCCGGCATCAAATACTGATAGAGAAAAAATCTCCACTGAGTCGACGCTGAACAAATGTAATCTATCTGTTCATTAAACACTGGGTTAAAAAATGACGCGCATCTTAGCCATATGTACGCCGCAACTGGTCGCGCATGCGCATATAGGCGACCGGCCGAAATCGGTCATATGCAGGTAGGGGCAACCCTCGCATATTTAAACAAAGCGCAAGCTTCCGAAAAGCCGAAAGGCATTATGTATTCCACCGTACTTATTGAATGTCCGCCAGGACCATATGCCCATAGACACACATATACGTGTGCCTAGCATATCTAAATAATTAAAACTAACCAACACTAACTAAGTAGCGCACGCCTCGTAGCGCAAGCACACCGTGAAGCCATGCTTCATGCCCTCGTCGTGCACGCACACCGAGTGCCACTTATGGTCGAACGTGCCCTGCATCCGAATCCCCGCAATGTCGCGCAGCAGGTCCGTGTCGAGCTTCTTGTGCATCAGTGCGTTTGTCGAGAGCTGCACGCGCTCCACGCACGTGTTCACCTCGTCGCCGCTGAGCTCGAGGCGCACATCCGCAAGATCGATCTTGACCTTGTAGCACAGCCGACGGCCGCGCGCGCCGCGCCACCCCGAGCGCGCAAACGCAACAATCCCGAGGTCGGTTCGATTCATAAATCCGCGCGACAGCCAGAAGTGCGTCTCCGTCGGGTCCGGCGTCGGAAACGCCGGCTCGCACAGTTTGTCGTATCCAGCTATGCGCACGTTCATATTGAGGTGCAGCAAGGCCTCCTGCAGCGACATGCTGCGCAGCCGAGCAAGCATCGCGGCGATAACTTCGTCAGGCAGTGTGCGGCGGAACTCGACACACAGGCCAACGAGAATGTTTGGCTCATTCCACAGCATTAACAGCTGGCTCGCGCTATTCGCAACGTCCATGGCTTGTGCGATGTCGGTCATGATCGAACTTTGGGTGACCTCTTTTCGAAGCAAAATGGCTCTTCAGAGAAATGAAAATATTTTGGCTCTTCGAAATAAAAACAAAAAAATATTGGCTCTTCGGAACATAAAAATATTTTGGCTCTTCGAAATAAAAACAAAAAAATATTGGCTCTTCGGAACATAAAAATATTTTGGCTCTTCGAAATAAAAAAACAAAAATATTGGCTCTTCGAGAGAGAAAATAGCGCGACACCTAAATGACCAAATTCAATTCTGTCTATTATTTGTTAAAGTTTATATAAGACATTGTTAATGTGTTGTTATGTCCACATCAAACGATTTTATGTCTGTGCCACACGTTTCAGAGAACTGCAAATCATACTTGATAAGAATCATGAACAAAATAGAGAAATTGATCAAGAAGCTGCCTATCACTTGTATCGCTGATAAAGAAGTTTTAGTTTTCATAGATAGTTTATATTTATTTGATATGCAGCATATGCTTAATAAGGAATTTGTTTTTAAATTTGCAAATGAGAATGAGAGATACAATAACTTCACACATACATTAGGGAATACACGAGGATGGGTCATCGATAAAAGTCCGTTTTATACGATTCAACTGATCAATGACCCAGAATGCGCCTCGCAAATTCGTCAAATAGCTGCTTTGATGGACTCGTACTGGTGTGTGT
>Ga0208942_1000110_pt1 | contig 37402 bp, 30 predicted proteins | sample GreLakmeSU08MSRF_FD_187704 | JGI IMG/M metagenome (GOLD analysis project Ga0208942, IMG submission 187704) | Freshwater lentic microbial communities from great Laurentian Lakes, MI, USA - Great Lakes metaG SU08MSRF (SPAdes) | ecosystem: Environmental > Aquatic > Freshwater > Lake | place: Great... | reverse complement strand
TGAATGATGGGGACTTTATTGATATCGATTGGTTAGATAATGTAGCTGAAGCGCCAATGGTAGTCCTGTTCCATGGTCTTGAAGGAAACTCATACAGTCATTACGCACAAAGTATTATGAGTATGCTGCGTGATTTTGGGTGGCGTGGCGCCGTTGTGCATTTTCGTGGCTGCTCTGGGTCGCCTAATCGGTTAGCGCGCGCTTATCACGCTGGTGATTCTGTTGAGATTGATTGGGTGCTGCGAAAAATTATTAGACAAAATGCATTACGAAATTCTATTGCACCTCTCTATGCGGTCGGCGTATCGTTAGGCGGCAATGCCTTATTAAAATGGCTAGGTGAGCAAGGAGAACAGGCTTGTCACATACTTGATGGCGTTGTGGCCGTTTCTGTTCCACTTGATCTGACGGTAACCGGACGGGTTTTAGATTCTGGTTTTAATCGGTTCTATACCCGTCATTTTCTAAATAGCTTGAAACGCAAAGCATTTGAAAAATTAGATCGTTTCCATAGACTGTTTGATGCTAGTGCAATGAAGGAGTGTAGCACGTTGTATCAATTTGATAATCTCATAACTGCACCACTACATGGCTTTGCTGATACCGATGAGTACTGGAGACTTTCTAGTAGCAAACCATGGCTTAAATATATTCAGATTCCAACGCTCATCATTAATGCCCGTAACGATCCTTTTATGCCGGCATCTGCACTGCCTACAATAGATGATGTGCCACCTCTAGTGACATTAGAGTTCCCAGAACAAGGTGGGCATGTTGGATTCATGAGTTCTCCATTCCCGGGCAGATTGACTTGGCTACCAAAGAGAATAATTAAATTTTTTTATATTCAAAGTGGGTCTGTTAGGAGCTAAGGAATTCTGTTGATATTTTTTGCTGCGTAAAACAGAATTTTTTAAAATAAGTTCTACTTTTATACCGACAGATTACTATAAAAATCTTGCTAGGAAACCGTCTTTAAGGTTATTAGTCAGAGGAATTTTGACAAAATGACCGCTACCAGGTGCAACACTAACCGGTTTACCATTAAGATTTTGCATTTTCGTAAGTTCGATGGTGCGATTACCGGAAGGATGTATAATTTCCAGTCGGTCGCCAATTTGAAATTTGTTTTTAACCAGAATTTCTGCCATACCACTGGCCTCATCAAAACCGATGATGTCACCTACATATTGACTACGGTTTGATTCCGAGTGTCCTCTTAGATAATTCTGAGTTTCGTTGGTATGATGCCGCTGAAAAAACCCATCAGTATAGCCACGATTAGCCAATCCCTCCAGCTCACCCAAGAGAGAGGGATCTAAAGCATTTCCTGCCATAGCATCATTTATCGCTTTGCGGTAAATTTGTGCGGTACGGGCAACGTAATATAATGACTTGGTGCGTCCCTCAATTTTTAGGGAATTTATTCCAATTTTGATTAAACGTTCAACGTGCTCAATTGCTCTTAGGTCTTTAGAATTCATAATGTAGGTGCCGTGTTCATCTTCCATTATCGGCATTAGTTCGCCTGGGCGCTCTTTCTCTTCTATTAGATAAACTTGATCGGCAGCGGGATGACGTTTTACGTTGTTATTGGGAGTAGAGTCAGATGAGGTTAACGCCTGATTAAAACTGAAATCAATTTTTTCTGTTCCCAGTGCATCACTATCAGTATCCCCTTGAGCTCCTTTAATCTTGTAATCCCAACGACAGGAGTTGGTACATGCGCCCTGATTGGGATCACGGTGATTAAAATAACCAGATAACAGGCAGCGTCCAGAATAAGCGATACATAATGCACCATGGACAAATACTTCAAGCTCTATATCAGGGCAAAGTTGACGGATCTGTTCCACTTCATCGAGTGATAATTCACGAGATAAGATGATCCGTGTTAGTCCAATTGCCTGCCAGAATTTTACTGCCGCATAATTTACTGTATTAGCTTGGACAGACAGATGAATGGGTATCTCCGGCCATTTTTCTCGTACCATCATGATGAGCCCAGGATCAGCCATGATAAGCGCATCTGGGCGCAGAGAAATAACTGGCTCCATATCTTTCATGTAAGTTTTTACCTTCGCGTTGTGGGGCACAATATTACTCGCGACAAAAAATCTTTTTCCTGCAGAACGTGCTTCGGTGATGCCAATATGCAGCTGCTCTATTCCAAATTCATTGTTGCGTGCACGCATGGAATAACGTGGTTGACCAGCATAGACCGCATCTGCGCCAAAGGCATAGGCAGCACGCATTTTTTCAAGCGAACCAGCAGGGAGGAGAAGTTCTGGAGATTTCAACATAGTGTAGAATTAAGGTAGTTTTTACCGTTAAATTGAATTTTTAATGAAATATTATTACAGTTAGTCACCTAACATCGAATTATATCATCATGTCAACTGTTCCGGCTTTCATTCATCTACGCGTACATAGCGAGTATTCTATCGTTGATGGCATCGTACGCATTGATAGCGCAGTGGAGAAAGCAAATGCCGACAGTATGCCAGCATTTGCTTTGACTGATCTTTCTAACTTATTTGGCATGGTAAAATTTTATCAGAGTGCTCGTAATAAGGGTATTAAACCAATTATCGGTTGTGAGGTTTGGGTTAGCAATGAGGTAGACCGCAACAAACCTGTAAGAATCTTATTGTTGTGTCAATCCTATGTAGGCTACCTACTGTTCTGTCGTTTGTTATCAAGAGCTTACCGTGAAAATCAATATCGAGGTCGAGCTGAAATTAAAAAGTCTTGGTTTCATAGAAACGAAGATGGGACGGATGGTTTAATTGCTTTATCTGGAGCGCAACTTGGTGATATTGGCCTGGCCTTGATGCAAGAAAAAGCCTTGCAGGCTAAGACATTGGCAGCAGAATGGGCAGAATTATTTCCAGATCGTTTCTATATTGAGGTACAAAGAGTCGGACGCATGAGTGAAGAAGTTTTTTTACAACGCTCTTTGGTATTAGCATCAGATTTACGTTTACCAGTAGTAGCAACGCAGCCAGTGCAATTTCTAGATCCAGATGACTATAAAGCGCATGAAGCAAGGGTATGTATTGCCGAAGGTTATGTTTTAGGCGATCATCGTCGCCCAAAAAATTTTACTGAACAACAGTATTTTAAGACTCAAGCAGAAATGGCAGTGTTGTTCGCTGACATCCCAGCGGCGCTGACGAACAGCGTGGAAATTGCGAAACGCTGTAATCTTGTCCTGAAATTAGGAGTTAATTGTTTACCATTATTCCCTACTCCAAATAACGAAAGTCTTGAGCAGTATCTGCATAATCAAGCATTGACAGGCCTTAAGAGTCGTATGGAGGTGCTATTTTCTGACTCAATTATGCGTGATACACAGATACAGAAATATCGTGAGCGATTAGATTTCGAAGTCGCTACTATCGTGCAAATGGGGTTTGCTGGATATTTTTTAATTGTTGCAGATTTCATTAATTGGGCTAAAAAAAATAACGTACCAGTAGGTCCGGGACGTGGCTCCGGTGCAGGCTCATTAGTCGCATACTCTCTTGGCATTACTGATATTGACCCCCTACGCTATGATTTGTTATTTGAGCGTTTTCTTAATCCAGAACGGGTGTCCATGCCTGACTTCGATATCGATTTTTGTCAAGATGGGCGGGAGCACGTCATAGAGTATGTAAAGAGAAAATACGGCCCTGAGAGCGTTTCACAAATTGTTACTTTCGGCACTATGGCTGCAAGAGCAGTCGTACGTGACGTTGGACGAGTGTTGGATCTGCCCTATAATTTTGTTGATCAATTAGCAAAATTAGTACCGCCTGAGCCAGGCATGACTTTAGAAAAAGCTCGCCAAGTCGAACCACAATTAGATCAGCGTGCACAAGAGGAGGAAGTGCGTAACTTGCTGGAATTAGCTGGACGTCTTGAGGGCTTGACTCGGAATGTTGGCATGCATGCTGGCGGGGTACTTATTGCCTCTGGAAAGATCACTGATTTTTGTCCAATTTACTGTGCTGGCCCCGCTGATGCAGTAGTGAGTCAACTTGATAAAGATGATGTAGAGAAGATAGGTTTAGTCAAGTTCGATTTCTTAGGGTTACGGACCCTAACCATACTTGATTGGACTATAAGATATATTAAACAATTGAATCTGGAGACAAGAGAGCAAAAAAGCGCTCATGTCGCAGATGATATCAAACAAGAAATTGCCGTCTCTAAAATTCAAAATTCTAGATTTCCTAAACTAGAAGAATTTCCTCTGGATGATCCCGATACTTATGTATTATTGCAACAAGGAAATGTCACAGGAGTATTTCAATTTGAATCACGTGGCATGAGAGATCTATTGCAAAAGACAAGACCAGATCGTTTTGAAGATATTATCGCGTTAGTAGCCTTGTACCGTCCAGGTCCAATGGATTTAATCCCAGAATTCATTGAGCGCAAGCATGGTAAACGTGTGGAATATATTGATCCGCGTTTACAACCTATACTCGGTTCTACATACGGTGTGATGATTTATCAAGAGCAAGTTATGCAAATCGCTCAGGTGATAGGAGGCTATAGTCTTGGTGGTGCCGATTTATTGCGACGAGCTATGGGCAAGAAAAAGATTGAGGAAATGGCGCAACAAAGAGATATCTTTGTTGCTGGGGCAATAAAGAATGGTTTAATTTCGCGTAAAGCCATTGAGCTCTTTAGTTTAATGGAGAAGTTTGCGGGTTATGGTTTTAATAAATCACATGCCGCTGCTTATGCTCTCATTGCATTTCAGACCGCTTATCTTAAAGCGCACCACCTAGCAGAATTTATGGCAGCTACTCTCTCTGCTGATATGGATGATACCGATAAAGTGCATACGTTTTTTGAGGATTGTGTGACTAATGAACTCACCATTCTTCCACCTGATATTAATATGTCGATCTATCGATTCTTGCCGATAGATCAGAAAGTTATACGTTATGGTTTAGGGGCCATCAAGGGAACGGGGGAATCAGCAATTACATTGATTATTAAGGAGCGTGATAAAAATGGATTATATGTTGATTTATTTGATTTATGTCGTCGCGTAGATAAGCGGATTGTTAATCGTCGGGTTGTGGAATCATTGATTCGTGCTGGTGCGTTTGATCCTATTAATAAGCATCGAGCTGCTTTATTGGCGTCAGTTGATATCGGATTGGAATCAGCCGATCAGATCAGTCGCGAGATTAACCAAGTAAATTTATTTGATGAAAGTGAGAGAATATCAGAAAAAATACAGTTGGTTAATGTTCTGCAGTGGACGGAAAAAGATAAATTAAAAAATGAGAAATTGGCGCTAGGATTTTATTTAAGCGGGCATCCGTTTTATGCTTATGCAATTGAGTTAAAGAAATTTGTGCATACCCAGCTAGACAAATTAAGTCCTCAAAAAGAGCCACAGCTCTTGGCAGGCATTATTCATTCCATTCGCATGCAAATGACCCGACGAGGTAAAATGGGCGTAGTTGTATTAGATGATGGAGAGGCCCGTTTGGAACTCGTGATACACAACGAGTTGTTTATCGCAAATCGTCACTGGCTCAAGGAAGATCAGCTACTCATAGTTGAAGCCAAAGTTAGCAATAAAAGCAATAATGAGAGAGATGACGGCGGTCTGCGCATATCCGCCGAGAGACTTTTTAACTTAGCCGATGCTCGTTCCTACTATGCTAAAAGTATCAAGATTTACTGCAATAATCTATCGGATGTTGCCAAACTAAGAGAATCACTCTCACCTTACCGCAATACCGATATACCCAATAAAAATCCAGAGCGCAGCAGTTATTATTGTCCAGTACTCATGATCTATCACAATAAAGATTCAATTTGTGAGCTAGAACTAGGGAATGCATGGGAGGTAAATTTGCATGAGAATCTGTTAGAATCTTTATCAGTAGACTTTAAAGCCGAGGATGTGGTAGTGACCTACTGATAGTGAACGTTTGTCAGGTATAATTAATACTAATACTGCAAGGTATTAAGAGCTTCATTGGCTAACTACAAGAATGTAGGTTTGACATTTGAGCGCGTCTAGCATAAAATTTGCCCCTTTCCTTGAATGAGTAGAATAGCTCTGTGAAAACATTTTCAGCTAAACCACATGAAGTAAATCATGACTGGTTCGTAATTGATGCGACCGATAAAGTATTGGGCCGATTAGCCGCTTTGATTGCACATCGTTTACGCGGGAAACATAGACCAATATTTACTCCACATGTGGATACCGGAGACTTTATTGTTGTTGTTAATGTTGATAAGTTACGGGTTACTGGAAATAAATCAGAAGACAAAGTGTACTATCGACATAGTGGCTATCCTGGCGGTATTTATGAAACTAATTTTCAGAAAATGCATGCACGTTTCCCTGAACGACCTCTAGAGAAAGCAGTGAAAGGCATGTTACCAAAAGGTCCTCTCGGATACGCCATGCTAAAAAAACTTAAAATTTATGTTGGCGCTACTCATCCTCACGCAGCACAACAGCCACAACAACTCGAAGTTAGAATATAAATATTATGAGCATGTATTATAATTATGGCACCGGACGTCGCAAAAGCGCAGTAGCGCGAGTTTTTATTAAACCAGGAAAGGGAAAAATTGTTGTTAACAACAAACCCTTGGACGAATTTTTTTCGCGTGAAACTGGTCGTATGGTAGTTCGTCAACCACTCGAGTTAACCGATAATCTGACTACCTTCGATATTATGGTTAATACCCATGGGGGTGGTGAATCGGGTCAGGCTGGCGCGGTGCGCCACGGTATTACTCGTGCATTAATTGATTTTGATCCAGAACTGAAACCAATACTAAGTAAAGCAGGATTAGTTACACGTGATGCGCGTGAAGTAGAGCGGAAAAAAGTTGGTTTGCGTAAGGCGCGTAGACGTAAACAATTCTCAAAACGCTAAGTTCTTGACAATAGGCAGAAAAGCCACCATATTTTGGTGGCTTTTCTGCCTATTGTCTGTCAGTATTAAATAACTTTTTTCTCATAAAGCGAGTCAGAAGTAGCGAATAATGCAGATGCAATTTTCGCTATTAATTTTTTATGGAATTTTATGATTAAAGTTGGTATTGTTGGTGGAACAGGCTATACAGGGGTAGAGTTGCTACGTATTTTGTCACAGCACCCTGAAATAAGCATACAGGAAATCACATCCAGAAAAGAGGCAGGTATGCCTGTATCAGATTTATTTCCTAGTCTACGTGGCCAAGTGACTCTTAAATACTGTGATCCAGCAGAGACCAAATTAGATCAATGTGATATTGTTTTTTTTGCAACACCGAATGGTGTTGCAATGCAACAAACTCGAGCCTTATTGAATCGAGGCATACGGGTGATAGATTTGGCAGCCGATTTTCGTATTAAAGATGTATCGGTGTGGGAAAAATGGTACGGTATGCCCCATGCCTGTCCTGAGTTGGTAGAAGAGGCTGTCTATGGTTTGCCAGAAATTAATCGTGATAAAATTAAACAGGCTCGATTAGTTGCTAATCCAGGTTGTTATCCAACTGCAGTGCAACTAGGATTCTTACCTTTAATTAAAGCTAAAATTGTAGATACAGACCATCTTGTGGCTGATGTAAAATCTGGCATCTCTGGCGCTGGACGCAATGCTGAGGTACACACCTTATTTGCCGAAGCTTCTGATAATTTTAAAGCCTATAGTGTAACAGGTCACCGTCATTTACCCGAGATCAGACAAGGTTTATCTGATGCCGCTGCTCAGTTAGTTAATTTAACTTTTGTGCCTCATCTTACCCCAATGATACGAGGCATACACGCTACACTTTATGCTAGGCTACTCGCAAATGTTGATCTGCAAGTCTTGTTTGAAGGGCATTATGCTAATGAACCGTTTGTCGATGTATTACCTGCGGGTAGTCACCCAGAAACTCGTTCAGTGAGGGGCTCTAACCTCTGCCGTATTGCAGTACATCGTCCTCAAGATGGTGATATGGTGGTGGTATTGTCAGTCACAGATAATTTAATCAAGGGCGCGGCTGGGCAGGCAGTGCAGAATATGAATCTTATGTTTGGTTTACCAGAATCTCTTGGTATCAACCACATTCCATTACTGCCCTAACAGACCATTTTTTATTGAGACAGCTCCGTATCAGTAATAATTATTGTGTAATAATGGACGGATATTTATTTTTCATAAACAATTATATAAGAGCTCAACATGAATATAACTCTTGAATCAAATGCCTCTACGGAAACTGCAGTGCCGCTAATTTTTACCGAGAGTGCGGCAAATAAAGTTAGACAACTGATCGAAGAAGAGGATAACAAGGATCTCAAGCTAAGAGTTTTTGTAAGCGGGGGAGGGTGCTCCGGTTTTAAGTATGGTTTCTCCTTCGATGAATTAATAAATGAGGATGATACTGTAGTAGAAAAAAACGGGGTAAAACTGTTAGTCGATTTTGTAAGTTTTCAGTACCTAGCTGGCGCTGAGATTGATTATCAAGAAAATTTAGAAGGCTCTCAATTCATAATTAAGAATCCCAGTGCCGCAAGTACCTGTGGTTGTGGTTCTTCATTCTCGGCCTAGTCTATGCAAGCTAAGCTAAGCTAAGTAAAACAGGCAGGATAAATTCTTATTAAATAGTCGGCTTTGTAATTAAAAAAGAAACTGTACTAGATTCGTATCACGAGAGTAACGGATCTAGGCATGATAAATCGCACCAAGAATTCTTTCACCTTTTGCACCAGTAATAGAGCAGAGATTACTTGGAATTTTCAAAATAGTTTGTCTGGATAACCAAGCAAAAGCGAATGCCTCTAACCAATCAGCATTAATACCAAGAGTATCTGTTGTCTCAACTTTTTTGCCTAAAAATGCGACTTGTAATCCAGAAACCAGCTCCCCATTACGAGCACCGCCCCCACATAAATAAATTTCCATAACATCTGGAAAATTTATAAGTATTGATTTAACAATTGTTGTAATAGTAAGTTGTAACAGGGTTGCTTGTACATCTACTGGTCTTTCATTTCCAGATAAGCAGCTTTCTAGCCAGAGCATATTGAATAATTCCCTACCTGTACTCTTGGGTGGTGGCAGAGAGAAGAATTGAAGTGTCGTAAGTCTCTCAAGCACCGATGGGATTATTGTTCCTAATTTGGCCCACTTCCCATTTTCATCATACGATTGACCGGTATGACGCAGACACCATGCATCCATTAATAAATTACCGGGACCACAATCGAAGCCGGTAACTTCTTTACCTGGCATTAGATTGGTCACATTGGAGATCCCTCCAATATTAACAATGACACGATGCACTTTCGGATTTTGAAATAACATTTGGTGAAATATTGGGACTATAGGTGCGCCCTGGCCACCGGCAGCGATATCACGACTTCTAAAGTCTGACACCACAGTAATCCCTGTAAGCTCAGCCAGTAAAGCAGAATTACCTAGCTGGATGGTGTAACCCATCCCCAGTTGGGGGCAATGACGAATGGTTTGGCCGTGACAACCAATTGCGCTAATGTCCGTTGATTTTAATTTATTTTTATGGAGCAAGTTGGAAACAGCTTGGGCGTAACATCGTGCCAAGGTGTTTCCAAGCATAGCTGCACGGTGTAATTCATCATTCTCAGAGTGATGTAAACTTAGTAACTGATCACGTAAGCTCTGATCATAAGGAAGGTATAGGGTATGTAGAAGCGACGGGGATGAAGAACTAAAATCGGCAAGAGCTACATCAATTCCATCCAAACTACTGCCTGACATGATACCGATATAATAGGCTTGTTTCAGAGACTTTCTGAACTCCATGGCCTTGTCATTGATTAGTTTTTAAATTTAGTCTAAGAAGGCAAGACTGACATCACGTAGCATATTCAACCTATTCATCAGTGGTTCTGTATTCTCGTGGAATGCAGTCATGTTCTGAGTTGTAAGCGGAGTTGCGGCAGGCATCGCTACTCGTAGTGGATCTTTTTGAGCACCATTGATACGAAATTCGTAGTGTAGATGCGGTCCAGTAGCCATCCCAGTTGCGCCGACATAGCCAATCACATCGCCCTGATTAACACGCTGTCCTTTATGCAAGCCTTTAGTGAAAGATGATAGGTGTCCATAAGCAGTAGAGTATTGTCCTTGGTGCTGCAGAATAATCAGATTCCCATATCCATTCTGCCAGCCAGAAAATGCCACTTTTCCATCGGAAGTTGCCTTTATTTGAGTTCCTGTAGGGGCAGCATAGTCAATGCCGTTATGGGAACGCCAAGTTTTTAGTACAGGATGAAGGCGTGAATTTGAGAAACCAGAGCTAATACGAGAAAATGCAAGTGGTGATCGTAAGAATGTTTTACGTAAACTTTTGCCATCTGGAGCATAGTAACCGCTATTTTCAGCATTTTTTTGAAAGTATAGCGCCTGATAAGATTTCTTTTGATTGATAAATTCAACTGCTAATACCCGTCCAGCTTGAACCAATTCACCGTTAGCGTAGAGCGATTCATACACTACAGTAAAACGATCTCCTTGATGTAAATCCCGGTGGAAATCGATGTCAGAGGAGAAGATATCAACGATCTGGGTGGCAACGCTATCTGGTACACCCGCATTATCAGTAGCGGCAAATAGAGAGCTATCTATTACGCCAGATTTCATATGAATCTGTGTTTCCATTTTAACGGATTGCTCACTTAGTTTGAAGGTGTCAGCTGTTCTTTCTATTAGGAACTGTTCTTCGTTAGAAAGGAAATAACGTAATTTGAGTAATTGGCCGCTGGTAGTGGTTTGTGCATGAATAGCCTTACCTGGAACTAGTTTTCGCATTGCTTTGATATTATTAGCTTCAAGCAGAAAATTTATTGTATCTTGATAATTTACTTCGAGTCGAGCAAGCAAAGATGCGGAGGTATCTCCACGCTGAATGCGTTCCTGACGCCAGAGCGTTATGTCGGTATTATCTATTTGTGTAATATCTGGTAAAGGTAGATTAAGAATCACTTTTTGTACGGGCAACTCTTCTAAGAAAGAAGAATTGGGAGCAATGCCAAAGGCGGCAACTATACCAAATAGTGGTAAGCTAGATAATACAATGAAAAAGCGTAAGCTTTTCTGGGTTAATATGGCTGGTTTCTTCATTTTTTTACTGCTAAGGACACTTTTTAACGATTGTAGAATGAAGAAAATTGTATCATAAAGACGTGTAAGTTGCACATAATCTTGAGTTCGTATCTTTGTATTAATAGACATGAATAGATAATACGTTGATACCAAATATCAAGAAACATAGCATATCACTTTTATCGACTCAACTAGCTTATCTCAAGGTCTCTCTATGCCCCTTGTAACTCTTGATAAAGTTTCCCTTGCTTTCGGCCATCATACACTACTAGATCATATCGATTTACAGCTCGATTCTGGCGAACGTATTGGTCTCATAGGTAGGAATGGTGGTGGTAAATCTAGCTTATTACGTGCTTTAGCCGGACAAATTAAACTGGATGATGGCAAGATTTGGTATGCACCTGGATTAAAGTTAGCTTATGTACCACAGGAACCGGATCTCAATGCGGCTAATACCGTATTCCAAGAAGTTTCTAATGGGTTAGGTGAGATTAGCCAGATATTATTTGATTATCACAAGATTTCTCATGCCCTGAGTGACGGTAGTGGCGACATTGAAAAGCTTCTTGCCCAGTTACAACACTTACAAGGAGAACTAGAAACTCAGGATGGTTGGCGTATTCAGGGAAAAGTAGAGACTGTCATCCAAAAACTTAATCTGCCTGAAGACACTCTAGTCGGGCATTTATCTGGGGGTTTAAAGAAAAGGGTGGCTCTTGCGCGTGCATTGGTGGTGTCGCCAGATCTATTGATGCTAGATGAGCCGACCAATCATTTAGACTTCTTTTCTATTGAGTGGCTGGAAAAGCTGTTACAGGATTTCAGCGGGAGTGTATTATTTATTACCCATGACCGATGTTTTCTAGATAATGTGGCGACACGAATTATTGAACTAGATCGCGGTAAATTATTGACTTTTAATGGTAATTTTAAAAATTATCAGTTAAAAAAAGTGGAGATTTTAGAAGTTGAGACTATTCATAATCAGAAATTTGACAAGGTTCTCGAACAGGAAGAAGTATGGATACGTAAAGGAATACAGGCGCGACGTACCCGTAACGAAGGTAGGGTTAGACAATTAGAAGCGTTACGTGAGGAGCGAGCTGTTCGTCGTGAGCGAGTCGGCGCAGTTCATATTAATGTAGATGAAGGAGTAAAATCTGGACGAATGGTAGCTGAGTTAGAGTGCATTAGTAAGAATTACAACGATAAGATCGTCATTAGAAATTTCTCTTGTCGCATTATGCGGGGTGATCGAGTAGGTTTATTAGGACCCAATGGCATAGGCAAATCTACTTTATTAAAATTGATATTAGGCGAATTGCAACCTGACTCTGGTACTGTACGGCAAGGTACTAAGCTCGCAGTGGCTTACTTTGATCAAATGCGAGAACAATTAGACGAGGAGGCGACATTAGTAGAAACAATCAGTCAGGGTTCTCATTTTATCGAGATTGGAGGAGTTAAGAAACATGTCATCAGTTATTTAGAAGACTTTCTTTTCTCACCAGCACGTGCGCGCTCACCTGTGAAATCGCTCTCCGGCGGTGAGCGTAACCGACTTTTGCTAGCACGTTTATTTACACGTCCAACAAATGTGCTGGTGTTAGATGAGCCTACGAATGATTTAGACATAGAGACTCTTGAGTTACTGGAAAGAGTTCTGCAAGATTATTCCGGCACGCTATTTTTAGTTAGTCATGATCGTGCATTTCTCGACAATGTGGTGACTCAGGTAATCGCATTTGAGGGTGATGGTGTGTTACGAGAGTACGTTGGAGGTTATGAGGATTGGATAAGAGCTAAGAGTTCTGTAAAAATTTTCGAAAAACAAGAGATTGTGCAGTCACAGCATAAAATTCTGCCCGTAAAATCACCTGAGTTAACTTCTAAAATTAATTTAAATCACAACGAGACATTAGAGTTGAATGTGTTATTAAAAAAAATAGAGCTTCTTGAGCGGGAGATTACCAGTATTGCTCTTAAATTAGCCGATGAAAATACTTACCGCAATAACCCTACAGAAGTAGGGGGACTGAAGATACGTCTTGTTGTTATCGAGAAAGAGCTTGCGGTTCTTATAATTCGGTGGGGAGAATTGGAAACAAAACGATCTAGTGTGAAGTAAAAATAGAAACAAGATCGATGCCATTGGTAGCATTTGTATATAAACAATATGTGCCAATTTTAATAGCTGTCTATTGACCAAAATCAATACATCGTTTAGAGTCACCTATTTTTAGAGGCATGGCGAGCATATGAGGAAATCAGCTATAGTGAAAATATTCGCATGGAGCGCGTTTCTAATCATTTCTAGTGCGGCATGGGCGGCTGGTGATCCTGTTGCGGGCGAGAAAAAAACAACCATGTGCATTGGGTGTCATGGTATAGATGGATATCGCACAGCATATCCAAAAGTATATAATGTTCCTAAGCTCGGCGGACAACATAACGAGTATCTGATTAATGCATTACAAGCATATAAGACTGGTGCTCGTAATCATCCCAGTATGAAAGCTATTGCAGCAACTCTTTCCGTACAAGATATCGAAGACCTGTCTGCCTACTATGCTACTTCTAGTAGTAAATAATCGCGTCATTTACGCAAGGAAAGTATTATGAAAAAATTTATAATTAGCGTAGTCACTAGTGCGCTTATTTTGATCTCAGGACAAGGAATTGCAGCTGATATTGAAGCAGGAAAAAAAAAGGCAATAGAAGTTTGTGCCGCATGTCATGGACCCGATGGTAACAGCCTTGCCCCGGCCTTTCCAAAGCTGGCTGGTCAACATGCAACCTATATTGAAAATACCCTAAATGGCTATAAATCAGGTGATCGAAAGAACCTTATCATGAATGGTTTGGCAGCAAATCTTAGCAAAGAAGATATTCAGAGTTTGGCACTCTATTTTTCTCGTCAATCCGGCCTGAGTACAAAAAAATAATCAGTTAGATGAGTAAGATTACTTCTCTGTCATCCCTAATTTTCTCTCTCGTTTTTCTAGACAGTTAAGATACACTGTTGCATCTGGTGCTGATTGATTACGCTGTGCTTGCCAGAGCATCTCCGCAAGACACTCTATGTTTTGATGAACAGTATCGTGCTCATTGCCGATTTTATTGAGTAGACGATTAAATTGATCGCGAATTCCAATGGGTTGATCTATAGAAAGCTGCTCTTTAACGGCAATGTGCATACTCATATGTAAAAAAGGGTTGGTACTACCGATTTCGGGTAAGTAATCTTTATCAAGGTAGTGATCTGCATCGTCTAATATAGATTGATACTCTGGATGCAACAGAATTACCTCGAGTGCGATACCCTCCATGCCGGAGAGATTTTCTTGATGACAATATTTTCGCCAAGTATCAAAGAGAAATTGGCGTGCCTGGCATCTGGAAAGATTGAACATCTGAGATTAGAATGGTGTAATAGAATTATTATTTTTTAGGATATTTCTTTTGTAATCACAAAGATCGTTGATACTACATAGAGCACATTCTGGTTTTCTGGCCTTACAGACATAACGCCCATGGAGGATTAACCAGTGATGAGCATTTTGGTGAAATTCCTTCGGAATGAACTTGATAAGTTTTATTTCTACTTCTAGTACGTTCTTTCCAACCGCAATACCAGTTCGGTTTGCAACACGGAAGACATGTGTATCCACGGCAATAACGGGTAAATTAAATACGGTATTTAGAATTACATTCGCAGTTTTACGACCAACACCAGGAAGTGATTCTAGATGATCCTTAGTTCTTGGTACTTGGCTACCATGGCAAAGAATGAGTAGTTTGCAAGTAGCTAAAATATTTCTTGCTTTGGTTCTATATAGACCAATATTTTTTATAGCATCGCATAATTTAATTTCCCCCATGACAAGAAAATTTTCCGGTGTATTAACTTTTACAAAGAGCTTTCTAGTTGCCAAATTTACACTCTTGTCGGTAGCTTGCGCGGAAAGCATAACTGCTATTAATAACTCGAATGGTGTTCTGTATTCTAGTTCGGTGCTCGGATGGGGGTTGGCCTTCTTAAAGCGGGTAAAAATCTCATGTCGTTTAGATAAATTCATAAATTACGAGGATAGGTGTGGGCAAATTCACAGAATCAGTATTTTAAACGACTAAGATTTAATTTACCTATATTTTATCCGGTATAATTTTTTTACTAAAATGCACATCTTCAGATGCAGTCTGAATTGATCTAATTTTTTAGTCTATCTTTGTATGATTCATTCTTTGTAACCTGAACTCATAACGTTTTTTGGCATAATCTGCAGCTTTCTTTTTCTCTACATTTGTACCCAGTGATGAGGTATGGTTGACCCTATAAGGATCATGCTGCATATTATTTATTTCTTTTTTGGGCGGAATCATAGTGATGCAGTCTATAGGACATGGTGCGATGCAGAGTTCACACCCCGTACATTCTAGAGAAATTACCGTGTGCATTTGTTTTGTTGCGCCAATGATAGCGTCAACTGGACAAGCCTGAATACAAAATGTGCAACCAATGCAGATTTGCTCATCTATCTGTGCAATTAATCTTGGTTTTGACATACCGTAAAAAATGTTCAAAGATTTCGGTTTTACTCCCATAATTTTGGCGAGTTTCTGAACCCCTTCTTCATCACCAGGCGGACATTGATTAATATCGGCAAGACCTTTTGTGATAGCTACGGCATAAGGTTTACAGCCAGCGAAGCCACATTGACGACATTGAATCTGTGGTAGAACAGCATTAATCTCCTCTATTAGTACATCTATATCTACCAAATTCCGATCAAACATTTTTTTAACGTCTCTAAAAATAATGGCCTAGTTATTATTTATGTATGTATCGCTTGTACTGCTTCACGTATTAGACTAGGCCCACGGTAAATTAATCCAGTATAAATTTGCACCAAACTTGCACCAGCATCCATTTTCTCTTTTGCATCTATTGCGGACATAACACCCCCAACGCCGATGATGGGCATAGCACCTTGCAAAATGCCATGTAGTTGACGAATAATTTTGTTAGCACGTTGTGTGAGAGGTGCACCACTCAACCCTCCCGTCTCTTTCGCATAAGGCAAGTTCTCTACACCTGTACGGGAGAGCGTGCTATTAGTTGCAATGACACCATCAATGCGGTGTTTAATAAGTAAATTAGAGATTGTCTGAATTTGCAATGTTTCTAAATCAGGAGCAATTTTTACCACCAAAGGCGTGTATTTTCCATGCTGGTCACTTAATTTTTTTTGTTCTATTTTTAACGTGTCTAGCAAGTAATCTAATGCTTCATTATCCTGTAATTGTCTTAAATTGAGAGTGTTGGGAGAGGAGATGTTAATTGCAACATAACTAGCGTAGCAATAAACTTTTCTTAGACAGATTAAGTAGTCATCAACTGCATTTTCTATTGGAGTGTCTGCATTTTTGCCAATGTTGATACCGAGCACACCTTTATAATTTGAGCGTTTCACGTTTATTATTAGCTCATCTACCCCATGATTATTAAATCCCAAGCGGTTAATGATAGCGCCGGCTTGTGGAATCCTAAACACTCGAGGCCGTTGATTACCAGTTTGAGGGCGTGGCGTAGTTGTACCAATTTCTATAAAACCAAAACCAAGTGTCGCAAGTGTATTAATATGCTCACCGTTTTTATCTAATCCGGCAGCTAATCCAATAGAGTTGGGAAAATTAAGACCCATAATATTACGATGTTGGCAGGTGACAGTGTGATTTGCTAGTAATCCAAATCGGTGAGCATTCTTTAGTGCACCAAGTGTAAGACTATGTGCAGTTTCTGGATTAAGATTAAAAAGTAAAGGGCGGAGTAAAGAGTAGAGCATTAAATTAATTTAAATCCGAAAGGATTATTAAATCTCTGTGAACACTAATTATAGTGGATTTAGATGAAAATAAACGCATCAGTTTTTTTACAGCATAAATTAATGTATCTAACATTCTCTTAGCAGTATCTTTAAACTCTTTACGAAAGTCTATAAATTAAGTCTAATATTTTAATTAATCTTATCCGATTGCTTATTACTGAGATCAGAATTATTATTTATTTTTTCAGTGAGTCTAGCATCTAATTTTTCAGTGCACATCTGTATTCTTTATTGACAGGTATTTTTTTGAGAACATTAATTTTTTTCTTTTTTTTCTTTTTTTCCTCATATATTGGGCATGTTTATGCTGATTCTGAGTGGGAGAGTCTCAACCAAGAAATAGAATTAAAGTACCAACAGGGAAATTATGCCGACGCCCTTACAGCGGCAAAAAAAGCTTTACAATCTGCTGAGAGTACCTTTGGTCAGGATCATCTTAATGTAGCAATGAGTTTAAATAACTTAGCAGAAGTGTATCGCATGCAGGGACAATATGTAGAAGCAGAAAAACTTTTTAAACGTGCGCTAAATATTCATGAGGCAACTCTTGGCTTAGATCATCTTGATGTCTCTATGAATCTGAATAATCTTGCATTGTTGTATCAGGCGCAGGAGAGAGATAAAGAGGCAGAGTCATTGTATAAACGTGCAATAAAAATTAAAGAGAATATTTTGGGCCCGGATCATCCAGATTTGGCAACAAGCTTAAACAACTTAGCATCTCTCTATCAATTTCAAAGAGAATATGTTCAAGCCGAGTCTTTCTATAGCCGTGCACTAGAGATTAATATTAGAATTTTTGGTGTAAATCATCTAAGTGTCGCTACAGGGTTAAGTGGTTTAGCGGCCATTCACAGCGAAAAAGAAGAATATACTCAGGCCACCTCCCTCTCCCTAAAAGCGTTGGAAACTGTTGAGAAGGTTCTTGGTCCTAATCATCCGGCTGTAGCGGCAAGCTTGAATAATCTGGCAGTTCTTTACACTCTTCAATCGCGATACTCCGAAGCCAGGCCACTAGTAAAACGTGCATTAAAGATCTGGGTAGATACTCTTGGTCCAGAACACCCCGATGTAGCTACTGGACTTGAAAATTTAGCACAATTACATCGTAAAACTCATCAAGAAAAAGAAGCAAAATTATTAGAAGATCGCGCAACAGCTATACGAGCGATGCATCGCTAATTCTTTTTTTTGAGTATTTCTGCAGTATAGAATTGAAATAATCCCATCTTTTATTCAGCTAACTCAATCTGTGTCATTACTATTTTAATCTACGCGTAAGATTTACTGGACGTCAAATTCTTAACTGCGGTTCCAGATACTAGCCCATTTTTTACTTTTTTTCTCGCGAATTTTCTGGGCCGGATCACGTATCTTGATCCAGAATTCTTATTATTTAGAACAAAAATCTTAATGTATGTAGGAATAATTTTTTGGGAGAAATTAGTATTAATAATGCCATCTAAGATTAACTATTATATTAATGTGAATAATTCTCAATTAGAAGTATCTATATTTACCTTAGCGTGAAATTTATTTGTAAGTTATATTATGACGTACTTATTGGGCTTATACTGTGTATATCTTTTTTTATGGAGTAGTATTATTCATATGAGAATAAGTCTCATCTTATAAATTATTTTTTGTAAAAATTTACCAGGTATTTGGATTAATAAACTTCATATAATTTTTAGTTGCCAGTTTTTCTGTGTATCGGCAATTTTCTCGACGCAGATTTATGCTAGTGACATACCGATATTAAATTCGGTGGAGGTGACTGCTAAATCTGAAGATTTGATTGGCACCGCAGATAGTTCAAGCGAGGGCACTGTTCAAGGCACGCAACTTCTTGCTCGACCAATGTTGCGTCCAGGTGGGGTACTTGAAGCCGTACCTGGTCTGATTGTTACTCAACATTCTTCTGATGGAAAGGCGAATCAGTTATTCTTACGCGGATTTAATCTTGACCATGGAACGGACTTTCTAACTACTGTGGGTGGTATGCAGGTTAATCAACGTAGTCATGTGCATGGTCAAGGGTATACGGATCTTAATTTTTTAATTCCAGAATTACTTGAAAGCATACGTTACAAGAAAGGGCCATATTCTGCAGAGGAGGGAAATTTTTCTTCGGCTGGGGCTGCATATTTAGATTTTGTGCGAGTGCTCCCAAAGACTGTAGCTGAGATTACCATGGGTCAGTTTGGACACGGTAGTATATTACTTGCAGGCTCACCTAAGATCGGCAAAGGTAATCTTTTATTTGGCATTAAGTTTATGAAGTATGATGGACCGTGGGATGTGAAGCAGAATCTCCATAATTTAAATTTAATCACACGGTATAGTCAGGGATCCCCTGATAATGGTTTTGAGGTGACTGGTATGGCGTATCAAGCCAGTGGTCATGCGACAAATCAGATTCCTGAGCGCGTTGTAAATAGTGGGGTAATTGGTCGTTTTGGTTCATTAGACCCTAGTGACGATATAACCACATCACGTTACAGTTTATCAAGTCAATGGGCGCGTAAAAGTGAATCAAATTCAACAAGAGTTAATGCTTATTATGTTCATTCGCAGTTGAAGCTAGACTCCAATTTCACTTATTTCCGTGATTTTCCTATTGCAGGGGATCAATTTCAACAGAGAGAGAATCGTAATACTGTTGGTCTTAATAGCGCCCATTCTTGGTTTGGACAGTTTTGGAATCGACAGATGGAGAATGCGATTGGTTTTCAGATGCGATATGATAATATTTCTCCACTTGGAATATTTCGTACACAAGAAGGCGCATTTACAGTCAAGACCGATAATAACGGAACTCTTCAATCGGACACTATGCGTCGGGATATTGTGAATGAATACAATATTTCTTTTTATGCAGAGAACCGTATGCAATGGTTTTCTTGGTTTCGATCAGTATCTGGGTTGCGCAACGATTTCTATCATTTTGATGTAGCAAGTAATCTCGGCGCTAACTCTGGTAAAGCAAGCGCTAACATGATAAGTCCAAAATTGGCACTTGTTTTTGGGCCATGGGCTAAGACCGAGTTTTATCTAAATGGCGGTGGTGGTTTTCACAGTAATGATGCGCGTGGAACCACAAGTAAAGTTGATCCAAATAATCCAATAATTCCAATTCAGAGTGTTACGCCGTTAGTTCGTACTTGGGGCTATGAAACTGGTTTTCGTACCGGGATCGTATCTGGTTTGCAGAGTTCTGTATCACTTTGGCAGTTACTGATTGATTCTGAACTTTTATTTATTGGTGATTCTGGTAGCACAGAAGCTACTCGCCCAAGTCGACGAAGTGGAATTGAGTTCACAAATTATTGGAACCCAATTAATGGTTTAGTTATCGATACGAATCTTTCCTTGTCGCGCGCGCGTTTCCGTGATGCGAACTCTTTGGGAAATTTTATTCCAGGTTCTATGCAACGAGTTGCGTCAATTGGTGTATCCATAGACAAGAACAATTGGTTTGGCACTCTACGGATGCGTCATTTTGGGCCGCGACCGTTAGTTGGGGATAACTCACAAATTGGATCGAGCTCTATGTTAGTAAATATGCGTGCTGGATATCGTTTCACAGAGCATATTCAAGTGTCATTAGATGTGTTTAATCTAATAGATAGTAAACCCAAAGATATGCAATATTTTTATTCATCTCAGTTGCGCAACGAGGTAACGCCTGCTGCAGATAGGCATTCGCATCCATCAGAGCCACGTAATTTTCGTTTTACGGTGCGTGCAAATTTCTAATCATTTTATCTAGCTCAACGGCACGTCATTTCTTAGAAATATTGTTATTTATAGATACAGGGAAGTTCTCGCTACCTATCTACAATAGCTGAATAGTTATCAGGTTGATGTAGATAGCATTCTAATTCGTCATGTGGCCCAGTATTTTTCTGCCCTATTTACTTAGGTTATTAGACAGATATTCTGGGCATCACAGGGTAAGGGATATTTTTCTATTTTTTAATTATTTACATAGATCTACTAGCAAGGTAACGTAGAATTCGTTGTAAAATACGAGTTACTTTTTTTATATCTTGTATATGAGCTCATAGAGTAAAAAACATAAGTAGTAAATTTACTCGCCTGATTTGTAAGCGGGAGGGAGATAGTGAAAGTATGAGCCAGTTATTAAAATATTTATTACTAAGTTTTTTATTTTTATCTGTATTATCCAATCAGTCATTTGCTGATTCATTATCAGATGCCGAACGTGCTTATTTTACAGGTGATTACGAAAAAGCAGAGAAACTAATTCGTCCTATGGCGGATCAAGGAAACGCATCCGCACAAAATACTCTTGGTGTGATGTATCTGAACGGTCAAGGCGTCTCTCAGGATTATAAAGAAGCTGTAAATTGGTATCAGCTTGCTGCAGCAAGAGAAAATGTTGATGCACAATATAATCTTGGTTTATTGTATGAAAATGGTCAAGGCGTCTCTCAGGATTATCAAGAAGCGGTGAAATGGTATCGATTGGCTGCAGCTCAAGGAAATGCTCTTGCACAGAATAATCTTGGTGTGATGTATGCACGGGGGAAAGGTGTCCCTCAGGATTATCAAGAAGCCGCGAAATGGCATCGATTATCTGCGAAGCAAGGACATGTCGACGCACAATACAATCTTGGTCTTTTATACAAACGTGGTCAGGGTGTCTCTCAGGATAATCAAGAAGCTGTGAAATGGTATCGATTGGCTGCGGATCAAGGAAATGCACTTGCACAGAATAATCTTGGTTTACTATATGCCAACGGCAAAGGTGCAGAACAAGATTACGAGGGAGCGGTGAAATGGTACCGATTGTCTGCAGCTCAAGGAAATGCTCTTGCACAGTATAATCTTGGCTTGCTTTATTTTAATGGAAAAGGTGTCGCCCAAAACCATCAAGAAGCATTGAGGTTGTACCAACTCGCTGCAGAACAAGGGCTTGTATCAGCGCAGTATGTTATCGGTTGGATGTATGCTAATGGTCAAGGTGTTCAGAAAGACCTTATTCGTGCGCAGATGCGATTTAATCTAGCGACAGATAAAGGAAATAACGATGCACAGAAATGGCGGACTCTAGTGGCCAAAGAGATGACATCTATACAAATTAATCAAGCACAAAAAATGGCAGAGGATTGTGAAAAGCGTAGTTATAAGAACTGTGATTAGAGTACATTGTAAACGTACATATCTAAACAGTACCGTGTCTTAGTGATTCTAGACTTTAGAACTTATAACCTCGATGTATGGCAACCACGCCGGCAGATAGATTAAAATACTCTACCCTCCTGAAACCAGTCTGTTGCATTAATTGTTCTAATTCTTCCTGGGATAGATGCATGCGAATGGATTCTGCAAGATAACGATAACTATGCTCGTCATTAGTAACAAGTTTTCCTATTACTGGCAATGCTCTAGATAGATAATTATTGTAAAGTGGCTCCAGTGATTTCGGTACTTTAGAGAATTCCAGTACTATGACACATCCTCCGGGACGAAGGACGCGTAACATTTCTTTAAGAGCCGCATCTTTATGAGTCATATTTCTAAGACCAAAAGCAACGCTCACGCAATCAAAATAATTATTAGGGAATGGTAATTTTTCTGCGTCGCACTGTGCTGTCGGAATAACCACACCAGCATCCAGCATTCGGTCACGACCTATAGTAAGCATAGAATTATTGATATCGGTAAGCCAAATTTCGCCATTTACTCCGATGTATTTAGTAAAAAGTATACTTAAATCGGCAGTGCCTCCGGCAATATCAAGTATTCGACTATCTGCCCTGATTCCAGCGATTTCTACAGCAAATTTCTTCCATAAGCGGTGCAAGCCCGCCGACAGAAGATCATTCATTAAATTGTAACGTCCAGCCACCGAATCAAATACACCGGCTACTTTGTGGGCTTTATCTATTTCTGAGACAGTACTGAAGCCGAAATGAGTAGTTTTAATCATAAATATTTAAGCTCTTAATTTTACGGCAGAAGCTTCTTTGTTTATTCTAAGAGATAGAGTTGCTTCTTACTGGCCACATAATCAATTAACGATCTTTATTTTGCTCTTTCATTCTTTGTAGATATTTTTCCCACATCTCATCTTGATGTATACCGTAGTCGTAGAGTAGATCCCACGAATAGAGACCTGTGTTGTGACCATCAGAAAAGATTAGTTGAATTGCGTAATTGCCAACCGGTTCAATGTGACTGATACTGACTTCCCGTTTACCAATTTGCAATATCTCTCCATTGGGACCATGTCCACGAACTTCTGCAGAAGGGGAATGAACTCGCAGAAATTCACAAGAGAATTCAAAGTTCTTGCCATCTACAAAGGAAATTTTTAGCAGCTTAGATTTTTGATGTAATTCTATCTTGACGGGGCTGGGAGTATCTTTTTTCAACCCTGCCATAATGATGTGTCCTCAGTGTAAATTTGCCTATAATGAACAAGTCTAGATATGTCCCAGTAATAACAACAGATCTTTTAAATATACGGGTAACACCCAGTTATTAATTTACATGTTGCGCTCTTAGTGGAAACCGAGTAATTCAACATCAAAGATTAATGTTGCATTTGGAGGGATAACATCCCCGGCTCCACGTGAACCGTAAGCAAGTTCAGCCGGAATAATTAAGGTGCGTTGCCCTCCAATTTTCATGCCGCTAACGCCTTTATCCCAACCTTTAATTACACGTCCAGAGCCTAGTAAGAAAGAGAATGGGGTTCCACGATCAAGCGAACTATCAAATTTTGCACCTTTCTTTTGCGGCGCAGTAGCGCTATAAAGCCAGCCTGTATAGTGAACTTCGACCGTATGTCCACCACTCGCCGCTTCACCTGATCCGATTTTGGTATCAGTTTGTATGAGTTCTGTCACTTTAATTGCTCCTTGTTTGGTCTGAGAGAATGCAGTTTGAGAAAGTAATGCCATACCAAGAATGAATGCACTTAAATTAAGTATGGCGCTTATTTTGTTCATATATGCCTCAAAGATAAAAAAATTGGTAAATTATAATCTAGAATAAAATCTAATTCTACCACCAAACAAATTTTCTCTTTCCTGAAAAAAACACATGAGTTATATTAATTCTCAAGAATAATTGAAATTCTGTGGTTGCGAGTTTGCATAGTGCATTTACTTTATTTTTTTACTTAAGAATTTAATGAGATAATTTATCAGATTGGCGAGCACCAAGAACATGAATTTAAAATTTACATATGTGGGAGGCGTATCAGAAAAATACAACAGACAAAGCTCGGTACAGGTCTAGTTCATCCGCATGGTTCTCATCTGGCACGTATTGCATATTCAGGACTAGGGATTTTTTTTCTAATTTTAGCCGGCGTAGGGGTGCTATTGCCAATAGTGCCCACCACCCCTTTTATATTACTATCCGCGACCTGTTTTGCGCGCAGCTCAACACGATTATATAATAGATTGCTGGCCAACTCTATTGCTGGTCCAATTATTCATGAGTGGTTTGTGCACCGTAGTATGCGGCGTCGCGTTAAACACTGGGTTTATTTTTTAGTGCTACTATCATTTAGTGGTTCGATTTTAATGATGCCGTCTGCTCTTGAGAAAGGAATATTAATTATATTAGGCGTTGTTCTGATATTCTTTATCTGGCGCATACCGGTCAGGGATATTAATGCTCATCGTATACCAGATTAGCCTGATGTTATTGTTCTGTGATAAGTAGTTTCTAGCCATTTTTTAATGCGATTGGCGTCGCCAATACGGGCACTTTTTCCAAATGAATCAAGTAGAACAATTATAATTGGCTTACCAGTGATTTGTGTATACATCACAAGACAACGACCAGCCTCATTTAAGAAACCTGTTTTTGATACAGCAATCTCCCATGTCCCACTTCGCACCAGACTATTGGAGTTATTGAACTTAATGAGTTTTCTATAAGGGAGCGCGACTGCATGTGCAACAGTGGTAGAAAATTCACGAATAGTTTCATAACTGTACGCAGCTAGAACCATTTTTGTTAGATCACGTGCAGTAGAAACGTTGGCACCACTCAATCCGGTCGAGTCAACAAAGTAACTGTTCCCCATGCCAAGTTCAAATGCTTTGCTATTCATTGCCTCAACGAATGCTTTCATGCCACCAGGATAGGTACGCCCTAGCGCTGCCGCTGCACGATTCTCGGAAGCCATTAACGTTAGTCTTAACATCTCTTCGCGAGGAAGACTCGATCCTACTAATAAACGTGAGTGGGTGTTTCTAAGAGAATCAATATCTGCAGGTTGAATAGTAATTTTTTCAATTAGTGGTAATTGTGCATCAAGTACCACCATTGCTGTCATTAATTTTGTTATAGAAGCAATTGGCATAACGTTATCTGCTTTCTTATCGTATATAGTGTGTTCCTGCTGTGCGTCAAAAATAAGCACAGCTTGCGATTTCAGACTCAAATTACCCTGTTGCGCAAGGGTCGTTCCAATAAACATGGGCATAAGAAAGAATGCGTAAATTATTTTATTCATTATTTTTTACAGGTTTGAGTAATTTGTTGAATATCGGTAGATTTATAAATTAACAAATATAAGTAAATAGTAAAAAAATTTATATCAAAGCTAATTCTATATTAATTTCAAATGTATTTGTTCTTCTTGTTGTTGTAATTCCCACATGTGCGCATAAGAGCCATTTAATGCAAGAAGTTCTGAATGATTGCCGCGTTCAATGATGCGACCTTCGTTCATGACTAGTATCTGATCGGCATCAGCGATAGTAGAGAGACGATGGGCGATGGTAAGCGTGGTGCGATCCTTTGCAACGCGTTTCAGTTCTGTTTGTATGACCTTCTCTGACCTAGAATCTAGGGCTGAGGTGGCTTCGTCAAAGATAATAATAATTGGTTTTTTCAAAATTGCTCGGGCGATAGCAACCCGCTGCTTTTCTCCCCCGGAGAGCTTTAATCCACGCTCGCCTACAGTGGTTTCATATTTATTAGGAAGACTTTCAATGAAATCATGAATATGTGCCGACCTAGCAGCTTCAAATACTTCTTCGCGATTTGCGCTGGGTCGACCGTAAGCAATGTTGTAATAGATGCTATCATTGAATAACACTGTGTCTTGCGGAACGATACCAATACATGCCCTTAAGCTTTTTTGAGTAACATCACGAATATCTTGGCCATTTATCAGAACACAACCAGCAGATACATCGTAGAAACGAAATAATAGGCGCGCTAATGTAGATTTACCAGACCCGCTATGCCCAACTATAGCTACGTTATGACCGATAGGAATATCAAAGCTTATATTGAATAGAATTTGACGACTAGGATCGTAACTAAAATTTACTTTTTTGAAGCAAATGGCTGCTTCTGTTGTAACGAGATCGATGGTATTTGGCTTATCTTTGATTTCTTCGTTTTCAGCTAGTAGGTCAAACATTTTTTCCATATCAGCCAGTGAGTGTTTTATTTCACGATAAACGAAACCAAGGAAATGTAGTGGCATATATAGCTGTAGCATGAAAGCATTCACTAGCACCAGATCGCCCAATGACATAGTACCTTTTACTACACCATCGGCGGCTAGTAACATCAAGAGAGTTACTCCAATCGCAATAATGGCGCTCTGACCAGCGTTGAGTGCAGCAAGTGAAGTTTGGTTATGCACTGCTGCAATCTCCCAACTCTGCATGTGCTCATCGTAACGACGTTCTTCCCAAGTTTCATTGCCAAAGTATTTCACTGTTTCATAGTTTAATAAGCTGTCAATAGCACGGGTATTCGCTTTTGAATCCATATCGTTCATCGTGCGACGAAAAATCATACGCCATTCAGTAATAAAGAGCGTGAATACCACGTAGGTTATTAGTGTCGAAAAAATAGTTATCGAAAACCAAATATCATATTTGGAGAGAAGAATTATCGCCACCAGTCCAATTTCTAATAGTGTCGGTAGGATATTGAACAGCATAAAATTGAGCAGGAAAGAGATGCCACGCGTGCCACGTTCAATATCTCGAGACACCCCACCTGTCTGACGTTCCAAGTGAAATCGTAGAGATAGGGCATGTAAATGACCGAATACTTTGAGGGCTACTCGCCGGATTGCTCTCTGCGTGACTTTGGCAAATACCGCATCACGTAATTCTCCAAATAGCGTACTACATAGGCGTAACGCCCCATACCCTATTAGTAATAGCACTGGCATAACTAACATAGCCCGTGGTTGGTCAAGTGCATCGACAATTTCTTTGAGTAGCAAGGGTACGGCGACACTAGCAAGTTTGGCCATTACTAACAATATTAATGCCGATGCAACTCGAACCTTGAATTCCCATAGATAAGGCAGAAGGGTGCGGATAACCTGCCAGTCATTTCGGCTAGACGTAAATTTTTTTAAATGAGTTGAGGGCATTAATTATTTTTATTCTTGTTGGGTTTCGTGTTCTGAAAATTTATTACACACCCTTCTGCTGCATACGTTTTATGTGTATCTTAGATCCTTTGATGGTCGTGCTATATATCTAAAATTAATGAATCAATCCCCATCATATAGACTTTTGTTAGACTCTTTTGCTCGAGTGATCGATCTTTTTCAAATGAAATTAATTTTTTATATTTTTAAACAGAGAACAAATGAATTTGTTAGAACAACGAATGTCATAGCATAAGTCTACGCATATTCAGCCTATTCATACTTCCAGCCGCCACCTAGCGCTTTAAATAAATCAACAGTTGCCACTAATCGATCCTGACGACTCTGGATAACTGCCAAGGTTGCATCGTTGTGAGTTCTTTGTGAGTCTAATACCTCAAGGTACGCTGAATAGCCATGTTTGTAGCGATTTTCTGCAACTTCTAAGGCTTTTTTCGCGAACTGTTCGCTAATCTGCAGAGTGTTCTCACGTTCATTTCCTTGGCGTACATTGATTAACGCATCATTTACTTCTCTAAATGCTGTTCTTATTGAACCCTCATAAGAAGCCAGAGCCTGTTTCTGCTGGGCATTAACTTGATCTAAACGAGCCAATAATCTACCGGCATTAAAAATAGGCATATTAAAACTCAAGCCAGCTGTCCATATGTTTGCAGCCGATTTAATTAAATTGCCTAGTGTTATGCTTTCTGTACCAAAGCTGGACGTAAGCATAATGCTGGGGAAGAGTGCAGCTTTAGCAACGCCAATGTTGGCATTTGTCGCTATTACTTGCTCTTCAGCTTCACGTATATCCGGACGCGCTTCAAGTAAGCTAGAAGGTAATCCTTCTGGTGGGATAGGTGGTATTGGTAAAGTCTTGATGTCACCTTCTGTTAGTCGCAGGTCGAGTACTCCCGTCAGAACAGCAAGTTGATGTTCGCTGATGGAACGTTGACGTATTATTTCAGCAATTTGAGCAGTTAAATTAGAGTAGGCTATTTCAGATTGATGAACGTCTAGCGCCGAGATAATACCAATCTCTAAACGTCGCTTGGTAATTTTTAAACTATCATCACGGTTGCGCAAGGTGTTACGGGAAACGAAGAGTTGCGCGTCCAGACTCCGCAAAAGTAAGTAATTAGTAGCGACTAAGCCGGCAATTGATAAATAAACAGTATCTCTAGCATAGTATGTTGCTAAAGCTTCCGCCTGAGCAGCTTCCTTGGCGCGACGTACTTTGCCCCAGAAATCTAGTTCAAATGCGGTGCCGAGAGAGACATTGTAAATTTGACGCACAGCATTCAATCCTGGAAAAACAGGGATTACGCTGACTTTTGAAATACGTGAACGTAGTGCATTCGATCTTAGATCAATACTGGGAAATAGTGCAGCACCCACTTCTCGTAAATGCGCGTCAGCTTCTTCTACGCGTGCTACAGCTATCTTTATGTCTGTGTTATTTTGTAAGGCGCTGGTTATTAAGTTATTAAGTATAGGATCTTGATAATGTTCCCACCAGGCAGTTGGTATGAATGCTGCTAGTATCTGATCCGGCCCGCTATCATTCTTTCCGGAGACGGTGAATTTTTCCGGGAGTAAGTTATTGGGGCGATTATAGTCTGGCCCAACTGATGAACATCCTGAAATTAGGGCGATTGTTATTAAAAAAATAGTTGATTGTAGACGGGGACTCATGTTGGTTTTCTAACCGCATTATTGGTGATATTTTTTGAGTTTTTTTGGGTCAACCAAACAAAGAATAATGGAATAAATATAGTAGCAATGAAAGTAGCTAATATCATTCCACCAAATACCCCGGTGCCCATAGATTGACGTGCAGCTGATCCAGCCCCTGTGGCGATTGTGAGTGGAATGATACCTAATACAAACGCCATCGAAGTCATTACAATCGGACGAAAACGTAAGCGTGCCGCTTCAATAGCAGCCTCTGCAATCGGCATTCCTTCCTTTATCTTCTGGTTGGCAAATTCTGCAATTAAAATAGCGTTTTTTGCGGCTAATCCTATAAGGGTAATCAAACCTACTTGGAAATAGATATCATTAGGCATACCACGTAATAGGATTGCAAATAGAGCCCCCACCAATGCGAATGGAACAGCCATAATTACTGCTAGCGGTAAGGACCATGTTTCAAATTGCGCAGCTAAAATTAAAAATACCATGATAATAGCAAAACTAAAAGCAAAGATTGCAGATGAACCGGTACGTTTCTCTTGATAAGCTTGCCCTGTCCAAGAAATCTGATAATGATTTGGTAGATGTCTCGTAGCAATTTCTTCCACTAATTTAATGGCGTCACCAGAACTTACACCAGAGGCTCCGCTTCCTAATATTTTTGCAGAGAGTAAGCCGTTATAACGCTCTAACTGCTCTGCACCAACTACGGTACTAATTTTACTTAAAGCCGACAAAGGTATCATTGTTCCCGATTTTGAGCGTACATAAACTCTGCCAAGATCCTCTGGTTTCATGCGATATTGTGGTTCTGCCTGCAACTGAACGCGGTAAGTTCGCCCGGATCGATTGAAATCATTGACGTAGAGTGAGCCCATAGTGCTTTGTAACGTGGCATATATTTCAGTAATTGGAACACCTTGAGAGATTGCTTTAGCCTCATCTACTTCAACAAAGAATTGCGGTACTGTGGGACGAAAGAAGGTATTAATGTTGGCAAGACGAGGCTCTTTGCTTAAGGCTTCAATGAAGTCATTAATTACAGCAGATAAATGCAAAGGACTGGAATCATCGCGACTCTGCACATAGACCTCGAACCCTCCCGAATTTCCTAAACCACGAATAGCAGGTGGGTTAAATGCAATCGCTAGGCCATCAGGCTGCATCATGCCGATACCAGTTAGTTTTTTGACGATGTCTTCTGCTGTGGCCGTGCGCTCTGACCAGTCCTTAAAGGCAACAAACATAGTTGCCGAGCTGGTTTTGTTACCGCCGCCGATGAGGTCAAAACCATTGACGACAAATTGGTGCGAAACTGCGGGATCTTTTGCAATGGCGGATCGCACAGCTTCTGCGGTTTTAGTGGTTCGTGCCAGTGTTGCTCCATCTGGCAGGATGGTCGCTGCAACCACATAACCTTGATCTTCAGGCGGCACAAAACTACTAGGAATTACTTGAAGTAGGTAGATTGCGGTAGCGATGATACTGATAAATAGTAATGCACCGATAGTCCTGTGATGCAAGGTGAGATCGACAGTTTTAGTATAAAATTTTGTTAGACGCCTAAATTCATAATTAAATCTCTGGAAAGATGTAGATTTATTATGAGAGCTTTTTAATAGAATAGCGCAAAGAGCGGGTGTTAGGGTTAATGCCACTAAGCCAGAAATTACCACAGCAATAGTTATAGTTACCGCAAATTGTCGATATAATTCGCCGGCAATGCCTCCAAGAAAAGCTACGGGTAAGAAAACAGCACATAGCACCAGTACAATTGCAACGACTGCACGTGAAACTTGCTTCATAGATTTGATGGCAGCATTCATTGGAGACAGTCCCTCTTCTTCCATTAAACGCTCAGTATTTTCTAGCACCACAATTGCATCATCTACTACTATGCCAATAGATAAAATCATAGCAAAAAGAGTCAGCGTATTAATTGAGAAACCAAAAAGCCATAAACCGGCAAAGGTACCAACTAAAGAGATAGGCACCGCAATTAATGGAATCAACGTGGCGCGCCAATTTTGCAAGAATATATATACAACTAAGATCACTAAAATCATCGCCTCACCAAGTGTCTTAATTACCTCCCACATTGAGGCCCTAACAAACTTACTGGTATCGTAAGGGACCACATAGTCCATTCCTTCTGGAAAATTTTTTTTCAGCTCATCCATTCTAATTTTAATAGCATTTGCTGTGTCAAGCGCATTCGCGCCAGATTGCATAAAAATTGGAATACCTATTCCAGATTGACCATTAAGCGTAGTACGTACATTGTAATTTTGTGCACCTAGTTCGATGCGGGCAACGTCTTTAAGGTAGAGAACACCGCGTGGTCCACTGGCACGTATGACTATATTGCCGAATTGTTCCGGTCCCAGTAGCCGTCCCTTAGTTGTAACAGTGTAAGCAAGTTGTTGATCAACGGGTGCTGGTTCCTGGCCTATCTTGCCGGCAGCATATTGTGCATTTTGTGATTGAATGGCGCTGGTGATATCTGATGATGTCACTCCTAGTTGAGCCATCCGATCTGGGCGCAACCAAATTCGCATAGAGTAGTCTTGTCCCCCAAAAATTGTTGCGTCACCAACGCCCTTAGTCCGCTTCAATTCATCCAATACATTAAGCGTAGCGTAGTTGCTTAAATACAATGTGTTATGCCTCTCCTCTTTAGAGATCAACATAATGACTATTAAGATGTCATTAGAGCGTTTCTGAATTACTAGACCGGTGCGTCGAACATCTTCAGGTAAGCGTGGCAGGGAAATATTCACACGGTTGCTCACGTTAAAAATCGCTTGATTGATATCCGTGCCAATTTCAAACGTTATGGTAATTGTTAACGTCCCACTAGAGTCAGCACTGGAACTAAAGTACAGTAAATTCTCAATGCCACTCAGTTGTTCCTCAATGGGTGTGGCAACTGTTTTGGATAGAGTTTCTGCACTTGCACCTGGGTAGGTTGCGGTTATCAGTACAGTAGGGGGGGCAATTTGCGGATACTGTGCAATAGGAAGCTGCATTGCTGAAGCCAATCCCGCTAATAATATAATAATAGACAGTACTGACGCAAAAATTGGCCGTGTAATGAAGAATGCCGACATAATAATTTTGCTTATCGCTTCTCGTTCAGTTTGTATTGTAAAGATGGCTGTGAAATTTCTTGAATTACCGGCCGAGGGGAAACAAAAGTACCTGGACGAATTTTAATGAGATTATCAACAATAACCTTGTCACCTGATTTAAGTCCTTGAAGGATTATCCAGTCTTTCCCCAGCCAATTACCAGTGATAACTGGCCGCATAATAGCCTCGTTCTTTTCACTAACCACATAGACTGATTGACCTAGATCAGAGGTCATTACTGCAGTTTGGGGGACAAGAAAAATACCTTCGCGCTCTCCTGTGATGACGCGGGCACGGACAAATTGCCCTGGTAATAGGCGTTTGTCAGCATTTTCAAATGTAGCCCGCAATTGTTGAGTACCAAGTGATGGATCGATCTGACTAGCGGCAAAATTTAATCTGCCCTTTTGATTATATTCTGTGCCGTCTGGAAGTATTAGTATAACTTGGTGGGCATTTTTCTCATCTAAATGCCCACCAAGTTGCGCTAATTCATTATCGGAAAGACTAAAACGTACCCAAATTGGCGATAATTGAACAAGTGTTGTCAGTAGACTAGTGTTTGCTGAGATCAATGCCCCTTCAGAGAATTGGAATCGGCCCGATATACCATCTACAGGCGCAGTAACGGTTGTGTAAGAAAGATTTAATTCGGCATCACGTACACGAATCTGAGCCTGTTGTAGAGTTGCATTGAAAGCCGCATTATCAGATACTGCATTATCATATTCACGTTGACTGATGGACTGTGTAATGAGTAATTCTTTTAAGCGATCCGCTTCTCGTTTTGTTTGTTCAATGCGAACTCTCTGTTCGGTGAATTGAGCTTTTGCTTGTGCAAGCGCATTTTGATAGGGTATTGGATCAATTAGAAACATTGGTTGGCCCGCCCTAATCGCGGCACCTTCTTCATACAGACGTTTGAGTAGAATACCCCCTACACGAGGACGGATCTCAACTTCCTTGGCGCCTTCTGTTTGCGCAACAGATTCAACGCTAATCGGTGCATTAGTGGGTTGAACCTGAATGATACTAACAGGCATCATTATTCCAGCAGCGGATTTACTGGGTATCTCCTGATCACTCTTATTGCATGCAGCTAATATAAAGCCAGCGGCTAATAAGAGTTTAATTCTTGCCCAGTATTGAAATATATTCAATGAGTTGGTTTAATTAGAGTTGAACGAGATTATTAGTTATCTAGTATTTTAAGACTTTAAATAAATTGCATCCATTCTTGAATGTATGTAGATTGTACACCAAAGTGGAAACAACATTGCGTGTTAATTAGAATTGAAGGATATAAGTGCCGTGGTACGAAGAACTAAAAAAGATGCCGAGTTAACACGGCAAAGCATTATTAACGCAGCCCGTGAAGTATTTTTAGTGCGCGGTGTTAGTCGCACTACGATGGATCATATTGCAACCCAAGCTAACGTTACTCGTGGGGCTATTTACTGGTATTTTAATAATAAAAAGGAATTATTTCATGCTATGCGCCAGCAAGTATTTTTGCCGTTGATAGACCGTATGGATGATACCTTGTTAGTCGAAGACTCCGAGAATCCCCTTGCTCGCATAGAGAATTTTTTGCGTGAAACTATTCAGATCCTGAGTGAGAACATTGAAACGCGTCAGATTTATGAAATTATGATGATTAAATGTGAATACGTAGATGAGTTTTCCGGTGTCTTAAAGCAAATCTTATTTACCTGCTCTGGTATTGCAGAAAAAATGCAATTGGCCTATAGATACGCACAAGAGAGAGGACAGTTAAATCCTTCACATGATCCGGTGGATTTAGCCATGGACACGCATCTATTTTTTATTGGATTGCTACATATGTGGGTAAAAGACATTGATGGCAACTATTTTCGAAGTCAGGCAATTGAATTAATTAAAGCACATATGCGCCTCCGTTATTGTTGAAAACTCTCTTCTGAGAGTAATTCTAATGACTCCATTTGCTTAGTTTAATCCCGTACAGCAATATTTACGTCCCATGGCTTGTCAATCAATACAGTCACCATGGATCTATATAGTTGACAAAATTAATCAACTATACTATAGTGTACCGTTCTAGTAGGATATTAGTACTGTCATTAATTTCTTTTTTCTTATATGCCCATTCAATTGATTTTATTTGAGTTTTTAATATGAAATTAACGACCAAAGGTCGGTTTGCTGTGACGGCGCTGCTTGATCTTGCAATGCAGCCCAGTAATCCGGTAGCGCTTGCTGATATCAGTAGACGTCAAGACATTTCTTTATCTTATCTTGAGCAGCTATTTGCTAAACTGCGCCGAGGAGAGATTGTTGACAGTGTGCGCGGTCCAGGAGGCGGCTATTGTCTTGCTAAAGATGTGGAACAGATTTCATTAGCCGACATCATTTTAGCTGTTGACGAGCCTATTGATTCAACACGGTGCGCAGGGAAGGAGAATTGTGGCTGGAATGAAACGAAATGCATAACCCATGATCTTTGGCAAGGTCTTAATAAAACCATTCTTGATCATCTTAAAGGAATTACATTACAGCAAGTAGTTAATGACCAAAGATTAAAACAATCAATAAAACAGGCTAGCGCTATAAAGATTCAAACCGTACAGAGAATGCTGTCAAAGAATGAGAAGAATGTACTCCCTATGTAACCTGCAAGTAAAGATCTTTTTTTTCAGTCATGGGATAAATAATAAACGGAGTTGTTCATGGCAATTATACTGAGCGAGAGGGCAGCAAAACACATTTGTCAACAGATCACAAGGCGTGGCAAAGGATTAGCTCTGCGTGTTGGTATGAAAAAAGTTGGCTGTTCGGGTTTTGCTTATACTTTCGACTATGCTGATGAGATACAAATTGGTGATCAATTGTTTAAATCATATGATGCTCACATAGTCATTGATGCCCACAACTTACCCTTCCTTGATGGATCACACATTGATTTTGTGAGAGAGGGATTAAATGATTTATTTAAGTTAGATAATCCTAACGTCGCAAATATGTGCGGCTGTGGCGAGAGTTTTAGTTTAAAAGAATCGGCAGAAATTTAATCACAAAGAATGTTCAGAAATTTCTAAATTATTTTCTTGAACATTATTCATTCTAACCTGATAGCGCCGGAGTAAATTTAATGAGTGCTGTACTAAAGAATTTAATTAACCAACCCTATAAACATGGTTTTGTTACTGAAATTGAGTCTGATATTGCGCCAAAAGGACTCAATGAGGACACTATTCGACTGATTTCAACTAAGAAGAATGAGCCTGAGTGGCTGCTCGAGTTTCGCCTCAAGGCTTATCAGCAATGGCTCAAGATGACAGAGCCGACGTGGCCCAACGTCAAATATCCCAAGATAGATTTCCAGGCTATTAGCTACTATGCCGCGCCGAAGCAAAAGCCGAAGCTGAAAAGCATGGACGAGGTTGATCCGGAGTTGCTGCGCACTTTCGAAAAGCTGGGCGTGCCGATGCATGAGCGTGCGGTGCTGGCTGGCGTGGCAGTTGACGTTATTTTTGACAGTGTATCGGTGGCCACGACCTATAAGCACAAGCTGGCCGAAGTTGGAATTATTTTTGGCTCATTTTCAGAAGCAGTGCAAGAGCATCCCGAGTTAGTCAAAAAATATTTGGGCACAGTCGTTCCTGTCGGCGACAATTATTACGCTGCACTCAACTCGGCGGTGTTTACCGACGGTTCGTTCTGTTTTATCCCCAAGGGTGTCAAGTGTCCGATGGACCTTTCAACTTATTTTCGTATCAATACTCAAGAGTCCGGACAATTTGAGCGCACTTTAATTATCGCGGAAGAAGGAGCATCAGTTTCTTACCTTGAAGGGTGTACCGCGCCCAAGTTTGACACTAATCAACTACATGCAGCAGTAGTTGAGTTGATTGCGCTTGACAACGCCGATATAAAATATTCGACGGTACAGAACTGGTACGCGGGAGACGAGAATGGTATTGGTGGCATTTACAATTTCGTTACTAAACGTGGTTTGGCGAAAGGCATCAATTCTCGAATTTCATGGACTCAAGTCGAGACTGGTTCGGCAATCACATGGAAATATCCTTCTTGCGTACTACAGGGAGAGAATTCAGTTGGTGAATTTTATTCAGTAGCCGTGACTAACAATTATCAACAGGCCGACACCGGCACCAAGATGGTCCACATCGGAAAAAACACGCGCAGCACCATCGTCAGCAAAGGCATCTCGGCCGGCCACTCCAACAACAGCTACCGCGGACTGGTCAGGATTGCCCCTACTGCCACCGGTGCTCACAATTATTCACAATGTGACTCAATGTTAATCGGTAATCAGTGTAGCGCGAGTACCTTCCCTTATATTCAAGTGCTCAATAACGGTGCTAAGGTTGAGCATGAAGCATCAACATCTAAGATAGGCGAAGAACAGTTGTTTTACTTTGCCCAACGTGGCATTAACAATGAAGAAGCGGTCTCGATGATTATTAATGGATTTTGTAAAGATGTATTTCAACAATTGCCAATGGAATTTGCAGTTGAGGCAACTCAGTTACTTGGTTTTAAGCTGGAGGGGAGCGTTGGATGATTTATCAATCTAATCCTCTGGTCTTTTTAGATTGAATCCCAAGCCAAACTTCTTGATCTAACCAGTATTCATCTACGTGGGTCACGTATTTCTTATTAGGGTCTTCGGAAATAAATTTAAGTATATCAGGATTGGTATAGTCTATAGGAAACTCTAGTAACTCGCTAACCCACTTCAAATAGTGCTGTTTATGTAGGAAAAATGCTTCGTTATCTAAGAAATGTACCGGAAAATCACTAGTTAATAAGTGATTATAATAGTACTCTTGTGCAATAGGAGTAGTGACCTTTTTACGAACACGCAGTTGTTGTTCTGCATTAATATTTTGATCACGTACAATAATAGCAATCTGCACATCTAAGCCCAGGACTCTGGCCTGTTGTGCAACTTCAAGTATTTTAGGTATACAGCGTGTGCCATCGTAAAAGAAAGGACAGCTGACATTAGCCAGCCAATAGTCTTTGCTTTTGAAATGCTCAGCAGCAAGGCGTTCAGGATAGACCCAATACTCAGCAAATGGTTCTAGATCGCTAGGTACCCAATATTCATCTAATAACTGTTTCCACCCGCCTACACATTCATGCATGCTGAATATACGACTGAATACATGATTGCCTGAC
>Ga0208942_1000109_pt1 | contig 37416 bp, 42 predicted proteins | sample GreLakmeSU08MSRF_FD_187704 | JGI IMG/M metagenome (GOLD analysis project Ga0208942, IMG submission 187704) | Freshwater lentic microbial communities from great Laurentian Lakes, MI, USA - Great Lakes metaG SU08MSRF (SPAdes) | ecosystem: Environmental > Aquatic > Freshwater > Lake | place: Great... | reverse complement strand
CTCTATCATTTAAGGCTTCGAAGAACACTAAGTTCTCAACCTGGCTCGGCAACCAGATGCGGTACCTTTGCCTGAACGCTCTTAATAAAAATCGTTCAATGGCAGTAAGCGAAGAGATATTGAACTTTCATATTCTTAAAAATAACCCATTAATAAAAAACGAAGATTTTATTAAGGAAAGCGTAGATTATGTCTTTAATATACTTAGCCAAGCTTCAGATGAAAGAATAAAAAAAGTATTCGAGCTCAGATACTTTTCCGATTTAAGTAACAAAAATAAAACTCCTTGGGCAATGGTGGCTGAGAAAATGGAAGTCAGTACGCAAACTGTGATAAATCTTCATAATAAAGGGCTTGGGATTCTTAAAAGAAAAATGACTAAACCGCAAACAAGGCTTGACGAAATCTAAAGCGAAGCTAACTTAAAGTTGCTATGGCAAACGTAAATACTAACACAGGCGGAAACGAAGCGAAACAGAACGAGTGGCGCAGTAGAGAGATCGGAGCCCTTTGGAAGCGAGAAAGTAAGGGCTCCGGCAAGAAATATCTAGCTGGCCACGTAAAGGTTAACGAGTTGGGCACGGAAGTAGTATTGAAGGTCGTCGTGTTCCCGAATACCACCAAGAAGAGCGAAAAGTCTCCAGACTTTGTCGTATATGTTTCCAAGGACGAAGGTCAGCCCACGGCGGCCGCTCCGACAAGCAAGCCGGCCGTCCGCACTCCACAGGCTCAGAAGAGGGTCGCAGAAGAAGTCTCAGACGACGTACTCTAAAAGCTTCGAAGCTACTCAACCCCGCCCCCGTCAAAGGGGCGGGATTTTTTTATTTATGTTAAGCTTACATCTTCCTATCAACTCAGTCAGCTTTGGCCAAGTATCTTTCCCCATAACGAAGGAACTAATTAAAAGGGGGAAGGAATTTTGCCTATCTCCCATTGGGCCAATTGATACGAGCTCTCACAAAACTGATGATGAAACAAACCTGACCATCCAAAAGGCCTCGGGTAGATTTTTAAGCACGCATAACAGGAGCAATCCGATATTCAAGCTCTGGCATCTCAACGGCTCAATGGAATCCTTCAGCAACAAGCAGGTGCTCCTTTCCTTCTACGAGCTAGACGCTCCCACTAGAGAAGAAGTAAATATCGTAAATAACAACCACAAGGTTTTGTTTACTAGCGAGTATACAGTTAACGTCTTCAAATCTTTAGGATGCAATAACGTGGAATACGTTCCGCTAGGTTTCGATGCGGATAATTTTCAAGTAAAAAACAAGAAGTATTTTAATGACGACAGAATAACTTTTAATATCGTTGGCAAACTAGAGAAGAGAAAAAATCACGCAAAGATGATTCGCAGTTGGGTCAACAAGTACGGCAACAATCCTCAATATTCCCTACAATGCGCGGTTTTCAATCCTTTCATAAAGGCTGAAGATAACAATAAGCTCATTGGGCAAGTCTTAGAAGGCAAGAAATACTTTAACGTACAATTCTTAGGCTTCATGCAAAAGAATGAAGTTTATAATGATTTTCTGAATTCTGCCGACGTAATCCTCGGGATGTCTGGCGGAGAAGGCTGGGGACTTCCAGAGTTCCACTCCGTTGCTTTGGGCAAGCATGCTGTAATAATGAACGCTCACGGATACAAGGGCTGGGCGACAGAAGAGAATTCAGTTCTAGTAAATCCCAGCGGCAAGACTCCCGCTGCGGACGGAATGTTCTTCAGGCAGGGCGACATTTTCAATCAAGGCAATATCTTTGACTTTGACGAGAAGGAATTCATTGACGGCTGCGAGAAGGCGGTCGCCAGAGTTAAGCAGAATCGAGTGAATGAAAGCGGCTTGAAGTTACAGGCGGATTTTTCGTACGCCAAGACTACAGACAAAATCCTAGAAGCCCTTACTCTTTAACGTATGGCTCTATATTTATTTCAGCATCCGAAGACTAAGCAAGTTAAAGAAGTTTACCAAAAAGTAAACGAAGAGCATTTTTATGTTGACGACTCTGGATTAAAATGGGACAGAATCTTCACCGTGCCCCACGCCGCGACAGACACGAACATAAGCTCCACCTCGTCCTCAGAATTCAGCGACAAGATGGGTAGAAAAAGGGGTGGAACTGTTGGGGACCTGCTAGACGCCTCAAAGGAGGCGAGCGAGAAAAGAAGTAAAGCTGACGGCAAAGACTCCATAAAACAGAAGTACTTCTCAGATTGGAGCAAGCGGCGTAAAGGCAAGAGGCATCCAGGTAGTTACGAGGATTAAGTCCTACACGCACTTTACCCAACGCCACTGTTGTTAAAAACTTTTTCTTCTTTTTCCTTTTCTCCTCCGGAAAAGGATGTAAATTATCCTCGCCATGGTTAACGAAAAAATTCTGCAAGAAAATCCGAACCGATTCGTAGTTTTCCCTATCCAGCATCACGACATCTGGGATTTTTACAAAAAAGCGGAAGCGAGCTTTTGGACTGCCGAAGAAGTCGATCTAAGTGAGGACGTGGCGCACTTTGAGAAGCTTAAGGAAGGGGAAAAGCATTTCATCAAGAATGTATTGGCGTTTTTTGCGGCATCAGATGGAATCGTCAATGAGAATCTTGCGCAGAATTTCGTCAATGAAGTTCAGTATCCAGAGGCCAAGTTTTTTTACGGCTTTCAAATCATGATGGAGAACATCCACAGCGAAACTTACTCCCTATTGATTGATACCTACATCAAAGACAAAGCGGAGCAGATGAAACTGTTCCACGCGATTGACACTATCCCGTGCATTCAGAAGAAGGCTAAGTGGGCTCTGAAGTGGATTAGCTCCGACAGTTTCGCAGAGAGGCTCATCGCCTTCGCCGCCGTCGAAGGTATTTTCTTCTCTGGAAGCTTCTGCTCTATTTTCTGGATGAAGAAGCGCGGCCTAATGCCTGGACTAAGCTTTAGCAACGAGTTAATTTCTCGCGACGAAGGACTGCATTGCGATTTCGCCTGTCATCTTTATAATCGTCATATCGAAGACAAACTCCCGGAAGGAAGAATCGAAGAAATCATTGAGTCCGCTCTAGAAATTGAAAAAGAATTTATCACTGAGTCCTTGCCTGTCGATTTGATTGGCATGAATTCCGTATTGATGAGAACTTACTTGGAGTACGTTTCAGACCGATTGCTAATGTCCCTAAATCGTCCCAAAGTTTACAACAGCCAAAACCCGTTCGACTTCATGCAGAACATCGCTCTGCAAAATAAAACTAACTTCTTTGAAAAGAGAGTGGCGGAATACTCTAAGAACGGCGTAGGCAATAAAGACAATAGCAAAGAACTGTCCTTCGACCTTAATTTTTAATATATATGGAAGTAATTAAACGCGACGGCTCAAAAGAACCAGTAAAGCTCGACAAGATTGCTGCGAGAATAAAGAAGCAAACTTGGGGACTTAACACCGAGTTCGTAGATTACATGGCAGTGGTGCAGAAGACCATATCTGGGCTTCACAACGGGATTTCTACGAAAGAACTTGATGATCTAGCCGCAGAGATTTCCGCGAGTATGACCTCAACGCACCCAGACTATTCCCTACTGGCTTCACGCATCGCCATCTCAAGGCTTTACAAGCAGGCCCCGAAGTACTTTTCTGAGTCTATTAAGACTCTATTTGCCGCAGGAGCCATCTCTGATGAGATCGCCCAAATAGTAGAAAAGAATTCCAAAAAAATCAACTCAATGATTATTGCGGACAGGGACTACAATTTGGACTATTTCGGATTCAAGACTCTCGAAAGGAGCTATCTTCTAAAGTCGGATGGTCATATCGTTGAGACTCCTCAATATATGTACATGAGAGTCGCTGTGGGAATTTGGCACGGAGATTTAGAAAACGTACAGAAAACCTACGACATGCTTTCTCAGGGGCTTTTTACTCACGCTACACCCACGCTCTTCAACGCCGGAACGAAGAGGAGCCAGTTGGCTTCCTGTTTCTTAATCGGAAACAAGGGAGATTCAATTGAAGGACTTTTCGATACCATAAAGGACGTTGCTCAAATATCGAAATGGGCTGGAGGCATTGGATTACACGTTCACGACGTCAGAGCTAAAGGCGGATTCATCAAAGGCACCGGAGGCAAGTCCGACGGTCTTGTCCCAATGATGAAAACCTACAATGAGGTAGCGAGGTGGGTAAATCAAGGGGGTAAGCGCAAGGGCAGTTTTGCCATTTATCTAGAGCCATGGCACGCGGACATCTACGACTTCATCGATCTTAGAAAGAATCACGGGAAGGAAGAGATGAGGGCTAGAGACTTATTCTTAGCTCTTTGGACTCCAGACCTTTTTATGCAGAGAGTTAAGGAAGACGGGGATTGGAGCTTATTCTGCCCGAACGAAGCGAAAGGGCTCTCGAACGTATACGACTCGACAGAAGAAAAGTCCTTTACCGACTTATACGTCAAATACGAAAAGGAAGGCAAGGCTCGGCGAGTGGTTAAGGCGAGACATCTTTGGAGTGAAATTCTCAAAGCTCAAATTGAAACTGGCACGCCTTACGTTCTATACAAAGACGCTTGCAACCAAAAATCAAACCAGAAGAACCTAGGTACGATTAGATCGAGCAACCTTTGCACAGAAATTGTCGAGTACTCAGATGATAAAGAGCAAGCCGTATGCAACTTAGCTTCAATTGCGCTTAATAAATTTGTCGAGATACCCTCTGGGCAAGTCCGCTCTCAAGATAAAAGCAAGAGAACGTTTGACTTTAAAGCCCTTGAAAAAGTAGCCTATCAGGTAGCCTTCAACCTTAATAGAGTAATTGACGTCAATTTTTACCCCACGCCGGAGACTAAGAAGTCTAACTTCAAGCACAGGCCCATCGGCATTGGAGTACAGGGCCTCGCTGACGCGTTTGTATTAATGGGGCACGACTTCGAGTCGCCCGAAGCCTCCGAGCTTAACAAAGAGGCGTTTGCGGCCATTTATCACGGAGCTATGAGGGCTTCAATCGAGCTGGCCAAGAAGGATGGGCCCTACGACTCCTACAAAGGGTCCCCATTGAGCGAAAACAAGCTCCAATTTGACCTATGGAACGCAGAGCCTAGCAAGAGTTGGGATTGGGAGAAGCTTAAAGGCGACCTAAAGAAGCACGGAGCAAGAAACTCTCTCCTTTTAGCTCCAATGCCCACCGCGTCTACAGCTCAAATATTAGGCAATAACGAGTGCTTCGAACCATTTACCTCTAACTTGTACAAGAGAAATACTCTTAGCGGAGAGTATATAGTTATAAATAAGAATCTAATTCAAGACTTAGTTAATCTTAACCTCTGGAGCGATCACATTAAGATAAAAATGTTCCAGGAGAATGGCTCCATTCAGAATATTAAAGAAATTCCAGAAAATATACGCAATCTTTATAAAACTGTTTGGGAAATACCTCAAAAAGTGGTCATCGACATGGCGGCAGACAGAGGCATCTACGTTTGCCAAAGCCAAAGCATGAACCTGTTCTTTGCGGAACCTAGCCTTGGAAAGCTCAACTCGGCTCACTTTTATGGATGGCAAAAAGGCTTAAAGACTGGAATGTATTATCTAAGAACTCAAGCCAAAGCGCAAGCCCTAAAGGGGCTTGGAGTAGAGGCCCCTAGCGCAAAGACTAACGAGGATGCCATAGCTTGTTCTATAAATAATCCAGAATCGTGTCAATCTTGCAGCGGCTAAGTGTAATTGTTGATGACGTTATGGACAAAGACCCTTCTCAGTGGCAAGTAATACTGAATTTAGCTTTTGGAGTCGTAAGCTTTTTCACTGGATGGATGCTTAAAGTCATTTTCGGACTAATAGTAAAAGTCCGCGAAGAGAACGAGCACTCAGTATCCAAAGTCCAAGACGACTACCGAAGATTGGCCGAGCAGGTCACGAGCCTAGCCATCTCGCTTCCGCAGAACTACGTTTCTAAAGAAGATCACAATAATCTCATCAAGTCAGTTCATCATAGGTTCGACAGGTTAGAGGAGAAAATAGACGCCCTCAGAGAGAACAAGTAGCCCCCCAGCTAGGTCGAATCCACTGTGACTCTAGACCTACCAAACCTTCCCATTTGGAGGAGTTCCATTGCTCCAAATAAAAGCTTAGTAGTCACCAATGGGTGTTCCCGGAATTCAGCGACCGCATTAGCTTGCTCGCGTCCACCTTCTGTTCGCGACCCCGATTCGAATATCTTTTTTTAAAACCTGTCCAACAAGGGTATTTAGGTCAATACGCTTGCTTGTCACATCGCAACTATGGCTAAAACCAAAATCAAACAAGGAGACACATTTGGCAGGTTGACAGTTAATAGGCTGCTCGGTCATTTTAAAGCGGCGGGAAACAGGGGGGTATATCCCCTTTTTGAATGCTCCTGCTCGTGCGGAAACATTAAAAATGTATTCTCTTGCAACTTAGTTCGAAAAAATACCAAAAGTTGCGGATGCCTAAAAAAAGAAGCCATGCAAAAAGGGCAGAGAAAGATCAAAGACCTAAATTCCGCTAAAAGGCTTATCCCGTTCCATCCTGAAAATTATTTATTATCTTATTATAGAATTAACGCCGAGAGACGAAATTTACATTTCCAAATTGGATCCGAAACATTTAGCAAATTTATACATCTTCCCTGCTCGTATTGCGGCAGGGAGAAGGCGTCCGTTGTCCGTCGGCATGGCGTGGAATTTAAGTATAACGGTTTAGATAGGGTAGATAATAAAGTTGGCTATTTTGAAGGCAACTTAAGAACTTGCTGTAAATTCTGCAATAGAATGAAGGGTATTTTCTCTAAAGATTTTTTTCTAGAAAATGTCAAATCCATCTGGTCCCATTCTTTTGGCTGTAATAGATTTTCCTCTTTAGACGCGCTATTAGAATGGAGGAAGGGACTTAAAGCTCAAAATAAGAAATTAGTTTTAGCTACTGGGTGCTTTGACGTTTTTCATAACGGTCATTCGACATACTTGCAGAACGCAAGGACTCATGGAGACGTCTTGCTCGTTGGTTTAAATAACGATAAATCAGTGAAAGCCTTCAAGGGGGATAGTCGACCCATCAATAACGAAAGAGATAGGGCCGACGTGATAGCTTCCTTAAGATCCGTTGACGCGGTTTACGTTTATGACGATACGGCCAAACTCCTAGAGGATATCCATCCTGACGTTTGGATAAAAGGGTCAGACTATACTTTAAAATCTTTAAATCAGCAGGAAGTCGCCGCCGTTAAACGCGGAGGAGGGGAAATAGTATTTTCTCCACTTGTCGCTGGGCTTTCTTCTTCTATTTTGATTTCTTCCCTTAAAAACCTTAATCAATCCCACTCGGCCACTTGATATGTTTTCTATCTACTCTTCGGCATTTAATTTAATAAAGAATAAATTTAATTACGAATCTGCAATTTCTAATTTTTCAGATTTTGCGGACGAAGTGGTTTTGTCTGTAAATACAAGCGAGGACGACACCTTAGACAAGCTGATTCAGCTCTCTAAAGATTTCCCTAAGCTTAAAATAGTTTCTTCAGACTTTAGTTATTCCGACCCACTCCTTGATGGGAAGATTAAGAACTTCGCCCTGCAAAGCACGACTCAAGAATTCAAAATCGGATTGGACATGGATGAGTATATCCCATTGTGGCAAAAGTCTATTTGGGAAGATCTGGCGTATAGCCTGAGATTTGATGGCGTCTCCGCAATGATGATACCCTCCCTTAACCTCTTCAAGGATAAGTCTCACTACTCTTCGGTCACTCGTAAATGGTATCTGCATAAATCTGGATGCTTCAGGGGAGCGGTAAACTTTGCCAGAAAAGCGGATGGGACAGTTGACACTTCTAAAAGCGATACTTGCGAATTGATAGACAAAGATGGGAACTTAGTCTCGTCTAAGAATTTCCCTAGAGAGATTGAGCATTTGAGAACAAAGACTATTCCATTTGTTGTTCACACTGGATACGTGTCCCTTGAGGATAGGGTAGTAAGAAATAAGAACTTTTGGGAAAAGCATTGGAAGACCGAGTCTGGAGGCGAAGCTCCGAAGCATAAGGTTCATTTAAACGTAAATGAATTCGGAGAAAGCTACTCCGAGCATTTATTGGACATATGATTAAAAATCTAGTCTTTGGCCTTGCCATCAACTACGAATTAGAGAAGATTGTCCCCTTCATTCTGTCTCTGAGAAAATACTACGATGGACAAATAGCCTTCGTAATTAATAACGCCAACCAGCAAGTTATTGATTTTCTTAAAGAGAACAATGTTCACTTAATTCAAACTAAAGAGCAAATTGACGCCAGAACGATAGGCTTCAAAAGGTGGGGGTTTTATAAAGAGATAATCGAAAGCGAGTTCTCAGGAATAGAGAACGTTCTGCTTGCTGATATACGCGACGTTGTCTTTCAAGCCAATCCATTCGAGTATTTCTCTGGGGCAGGCCTTGACTTTAGCTGCGAGCCCAAGCGCATAGGTGAATGCGCAGAGCATAACGCCCTTTGGATAAAGAGTATTTATGGAGACGAGGCGCTAGAGAAAGTCAAAAATAATTGGACTCTTTGCGCTGGAGTAGTTGGCGGAAAGAGGGGCGCAGTTGTAAATCTATGCGAAGTTATTCTTAACGAAGCCAAGGAGCTTGAGAAAATAGGCAAATTATCTTTTACCGACCAAGCTTCCTTGAATGTACTATACGGTAACGGAATATTTCCAGACTCCTTCCTTCATCAAAACGGGGGAGCTTTAGTTTCCACCATGCATCATTCAACCGCCCTGACTTTCAATAGGAGGGGGATGCTTCTTGGAGACAACGGCAAGCCTATCGCTATGGTTCATCAATATGATAGATGTGGAGCTCTGAGTGTAGCATTTTTAAAAAACGCCATGAACTTAAGCGGCAAACAGGGGATTCTGATGTCGTCGCAATACGCAGTAAATAATTTTTATGAACATGACCTATAAACCCATGCAAAACGAAGAAGCAAAAGCAAAGTTACAAAGTTTTATCTTAAACTCTAGGCTAATGTCTCGCAAGAGCAGCTTCGTGAGTCTAATCGCCTACATTTTTGAAAACAGAGACGTAACGAATTTTAGCATCATTGAAACGGGAACTATGAGAACAAAGAAAGAGCAGGATATGCCTGGGGATGGCGGATCGACAGTATTATGGGGCTTGTTCTGCAAGCTTACTGGTAATAAATGCTACACAGTAGATCTTCTACAAGAAGCAATTGATACGTGCCGGATGTGGACTAAGGAGTATGCTGACGTAATCAATTATGTGACTCAAGATTCTGTGCAATTTTTGCGGGATTTCGACGGAAAGATCGACCTGCTCTATTTAGATAGTTTCGATTCTCCGCCCCACATGATCGAGCAGGCCTCCATTCATCAGTTGAATGAAATTTCGGCTTGTTATGATAGGTTGGCGGAAGGCACGTTGATCCTATTAGATGATGCCCCCTTAGATCTTAACGGCGGAAAAGTTAAATATTCCATACCCTTTCTAATGGAAAAAGGGGCTAAGAGGATTTATTTCGCAGATACCCAAATCTTATTCCAAAAATAGAGGCGCACTTGAAAATCGGAATCATATACTGCGGATACAATACCGAAGAGTATGTTAAAGATTCAATATCTCCATGGATCGAGGCTAAAGATCAATACGATATTAGAATTTCTGCTGTATCAATCCCATTTAAAGAATACGCCGGCATCACTGAGGAGAAGGACTCAACCACAGACTACCTCCTAAGCCTTCGCGAAGATGGCAAGATTGAGTCCGTCTTCACTGAGCCAAAGTACGTTAAAGAGTATGTAGCTAGAAACTTTTGCTGGTATGACCTTCAGGCTTCCAATCCTGATTTCATGATATTTGTCGACAGCGATGAAATATATACCAGAGAGTCGATAACTCGCATATTCGACTACGTCCAGACCCATCCAGAATACGAGAGCTACCAGGTCAACTTTAAAAATTACATATTAGATGGGAAATCGTGGATAGACTTCCATCCGTTTAGAATTTATAGAAATGACCGCAATGGAGGAATCAGGCACCTCTATCACGATGGGGATGTGATGTTCAATAACGGCAAGATAGCCAAGCAAACCCACTTCACTCTCATCCCCAAGGAGGTCGCTCACATCAGGCATATGACCTGGCTCGATAACGAGAAATCGAAGTTGAAAGTGCAATATCACCTAAAGCATTTCGGAGATTGTTCTTACAGATGGAGCGAAGAGAAAAAAGTTTTAGAAATCGATTACGGATATTACGATAAGTATGGATACGATAGGCCGATAGTTTACAACGACTAATATGCTCGGAATAACAATGGCGGGAAAATTAAGGAGTCGCCTTGGTCTTGGAGACCAGGTTCAATTCGCTTCCTTTCCTGAGAATTTTTATCTAAACACCGGAGAGAAGGTGGTGGATCTAGATGAAAATCCGATCTTTGACTACAATCCCTATGTAGTTCGAGGAGTCCAGCCTTCTCAAGTTTTAGATTTATGGTTCATGACAGACAGGCGAGAATATAAAGAAAAGAAATGGATCCCTTCCATCTGCGAAAGGAATGCTAAGTTCGCTGGCCTTCCAGAGTGCTACGTTAGGCATCCTAGACTGTATAAGCATGAAGACGCCCCATTAAAGAAAAACCAAATTTGCGTTCACTTGACTGGAGTTACTGCTGGAAATTGCCCAGAAGAAGTGGTCCAACAAATTAAAAATAATTATCAAGGATTCGATGTAGTCCAAATCGGGACGGATAAAGATAAAAAGTTTGATCAGTTCATTGACAAGCGTGGCCTTACCTTCTGGGATTCGGCTAAGATTATCGCCGAGTCCCTGATCTTCATAGGCGTAAACAGCTCCATGATGAACGTCGCCTCCTGTTATCCAAGGGTGATAAAAAAGATTATCCTAAATGACAGTGACGAAGAGCACGTCCAAAATCTGAAAGACATGATGCCGATGGACGCCGATAGGGGACACTTCCATTGGCTAGACTGGAGCTTTTGCTTTTACAATAAAACAAAAAGAGACGTTGGGGTCTCCTTTAGTTATTTAAAGATATGAATTTAGGATTAATAGGATGCGGATATTGGGGTCCAAATATCATCCGAAACGCTCAGAAGACCAAGGATATAAACCTAGTCTTTTGCGTAGACGCTAATCCCGCCACAAAAAGTAAAATCCCAAGCGGCATATCTTTCTATACGGATATTGATGAGGCCTTGGCGAATCATCAGATAGAGGGGGTCGCAATTGCGACGCCCATCTCTACTCATTACGAAATAGCGAAGAAGCTCCTTCTCACTGGGGTGAACGTTTTAATTCAAAAGCCGATGGCCATGAAATCGGAGCAGTGCGAAGAGCTGGCCGAAATAGCAAACGCCAAGAAGCTAACCGTAATGGTTGCTCACACGTTCTTGTTTACCGCTTCTGTAAGAAAGCTAAAAGAGCTCATAGACTCAGGCTCTATCGGAGACTTGAGACACTTTGATTCCGTCAGGGCAAACTTAGGGCTTTTTCAGAGAGACTCGGACGTAGTCTGGGACTTAGCTCCACACGACCTCTCTATATTGAGCTACCTAACTGCGAATAAAGAATTAGAGTTCGTTTCTGCGGTGGGAGCAAGTCATACAGATAAAAATAATTCCGACGTAGTAAATATTTCTATTAAATACAGGGATGGATTTTCGGCCCACATCCACATAAGTTGGTTCTCGCCTATCAAGGTCAGGCAAATTACCCTGTGTGGTAATGATAAAATGGTAGTTTACGACGACAATAAGCCCTCTGAGAAGATAATGATATACGATAAAAGCGTTAAATATGAAGATTCAGTCTTCGACTACCGCTCGGGAGACATGTACTGCCCCAAATTAAATGAAAAAGAAGCAATTCAAGAAGAGCTTCAGCACTTTTGCGATTGTATATCTAATAAAGCCGAATGTATATCCGGCCCAGAACTAGGGAAAAAAGTCGTAAAGCTCATTGAGGCGGTGAGTCAATCAATCAAACTTAACGGAGCCCCAATTTATGTATAGTAATATTAAAGATGCTGATCTTGGCCAAGGAGTTTCAATATATAACTTTTGCAATATCTATGGATGCTCTATCGGAGACGGGACCAAGATTGGCTCTTACGTAGAGATTCAAAAGGGAGCTAAGATAGGTAAGAACTGCAAAATCTCTAGTCATTCCTTTATTTGTGACGGCGTTGAGATAGAAGATGAGGTTTTTGTAGGCCATGGAGTAATGTTTACTAACGACAAAATTCCCAAGTCTTGCAACCCAGACGGATCAAAATGCGGAGATGGAGATTGGAAACTCGAGAAAACGTTGGTTAAGAGGGGCTCGTCCATTGGCTCCAACGCCACCATTCTATGCGGCATCGAAATTGGAGAGAATGCAATTGTTGGCGCTGGATCAGTAGTCACAAAAAGCGTTCTAGCCAATACAATTGTTAAAGGAAACCCAGCTAAATGAAAGTGAAATTTTTAGACTTAGTAGTCCAAAACTCGATGGTTAAAGAAAGATTTCTCAAAGAAGTCTCTGAAATTGTAGACTCCGCTTCTTTTGTCGCCGGCAAGAAGACTACTCAATTCGAGGAGTCATTTGCCGCATACTGCGGTGCGAAATACGCCATCGCCGTAAGTAATGGAACAACGGCTTTGCACGCAGCTCTTTTGGGGCTCGATTTAGAAGGAGAAGTGCTTACGGCCCCAAATAGCTTTATTGCCACAAGCGAAGCGATATCCCACTGCCCAAAGTTGAAGCACCGATTTGTTGACGCAGACTCGACAGGAAACATGAGCTGTGACAAGGCTGAGAAAAGCACGACTCCCAACGTCGTTGCCGTTCTTCCAACTAGTTTGTACGGTAATCCATGCGACGTATCCCGTTATAATTACCTAGCTCAGGAACAACGTTTAGTATTTATTAATGACGCGGCGCAAGCGCATGGAGCCCTGCATCAAGGCTTAAAGACTTCTCGATTTGCGGACGCTACATGCTTTAGTTTTTATCCAGGGAAAAATCTAGGGACATGCGGGGAAGGCGGCGCGATAGTCACGAGCAACGAGGACTTGTATCGCAGGATTAAGTGCCTCATCAATCACGGCCAAAAGGAAAAGTATCAACACGAAGTTGTCGGCTATAACTATCGAATTGGCGAAATCCAAGCAGCAATGCTCTCTATCAAGCTAGACTACATAGACGAGTGGAACGATAAAAGAATAGAAGTAGCGAAGAGATATCGAAAAAATTTAGCGAACAATCCAAAGATAAAAATGCTAGAGGTGAAAGACGGAGATAAATGCGTTTACCATATCTTCCCAATCTTCATAGAGGACCGCAACTCGGTAAAGGAAGCCCTTCTTAAGGAGGGCGTAGAAACCGGAATCCATTATCCTACGCCTATCCATTTGCAGAATGCTTATAAACATCTCGGGCATAAAGTAGGCGACTTTCCGGAAGCAGAATCTCAAGCCAGAACAGAGCTAAGCCTTCCCATGTTCCCAGAACTAACCGCTGAAGAGATAGATTATGTCTGCGATAAGTTGACATCTCTTGTATGAAAATCAAGATTTTCGGGTGGAGGAATCCAGACCTATCTATCACCGATAGGTTAGAGCGCGGTTTTCTTAGCTCTGGAAATGAGATTACGGATTCTGACGACGCAGACCTGGTCATCGCAATGGATCCTAACTATTACGAAAAAGCAGAAGAATACTATCAAATCAACAAGAAGGCAATTAAATTCTTCAATGTCTTGGATGTACCAGAGCATCTTTTTCCCAGTTATCCCGTAAAGAAAATCAAAGAAAACTTAAAAAACGCTGACGTAATAACTTCAATTTCCAAGTTTACCCAGCGTCAAGCGGAAAAGCATTACGGAGTTAAATCGGAGGTCATATATACTCCGTGCTTAGAAATGGATCGTAGCCGGGCAGCTAAAAGTATTCCATTTTTATACGTAGGCAGGGCGGGAGATCCGAACAAGAGATTCTCCCTGGCTCGCGCGTGCGTTGAAGGACTAGGTCTCCCAGAGAAATTCCTAGTCGTAGTTGGCCCCGAGATTGCTAACTTTGGAGTTTATGTCGGCCCCGTGTCATCTAAAAAACTATCAGGCATCTACGCTCAGTCTAAATACGTACTTTTGCCCTCTAGAAGCGAAGGGGTAGGGCTGACGATGATCGAGGGGGCTTTGGCTGGATGTATTCCCATCTTATGTGACGACAACGAAGCGGCTCTTGAGTTCGGCTTCTCCGACTTCTGCGCGGCGCCAAACCCAGAGTCTCTAATTGATCTTATTGATAGAATAGAATTAAACTACAAGGAATATAGAAGGAAAATAGATGAGATAGTCGAAAGCCAGGCGTTAGAGTCGAAGTTCGATAATGTTCAGGTGGCTAAAATAATTACAGAGCTTTACGAGTCCAAGCTCGCATGTCAATAGTCACCGATAATCCCTCTAAAATATGCTCATTGAACCTTTACTCGGCTAATTACCAGCCACTAGTCGACATAACGTGGGATAAAAATAGACTTATTTATAGCGAAAAACATGGATATAGCCATATCACTAAGATAGTAGAGCAGAGTCCCCACATAGGCTTTGAAAAGTTTTTTTTAATAGACGAGTTAATGGCCGAGGATAATTATGATTGGTTTTTCTGGTCTGGATCCGATACTCTAATCACCAATTTAGGAATAAAGCTAGAGAGCTTCTTAGATGACGATTATCACCTCATCATTGCTAAAGATTGCGGCGGGATAAATGCTGACGTTTTTTTTCTTCGCAACTCTGAGGAGGGTAGGCGATTTGTGAAGCTGGTAGTCAACAACTTCGAGAAATATAAAGACCATAGAAATTCTAAAGGCGATAAGTGGTACGAACAGCAGGTAATCATCGATCACCAAGAGGAGTTTAAAGGGATAACCAAGATTCTTCCTCAGAAGGCTATTAACGCCTATAATTACCCACTGTACCACAGGCACTCTCCAGAAACACAGAGGGATGTCGATGGGAATTGGGGGCAATGGGAAAGGGGAGACTTTCTTCTTCATATACCGGGATGCAGCCTAGAGGATAGACTTAGAGTCTTCCCCGAGTATCTGCGAGAGGTGGTGGAGTGAAGATATTCTTAACAGGCGGCAGCGGGTTCGTAGGCAAGAATCTCTTTGAGTTTTATAGTCCTAACTTCGACGTAGTTTTATACAAAAGGGGCGAGGACATAACAGAAAGGCTTAATCAAGAAAAGCCAGAATTCATAATAAATTCTGCGGCAGAAATATATCAGACGGAGTCCATGTTCGACTCTAACCTAGTTCTAGTAAATGAGATATTATCGTATTGCGTTAGAAGCGATAATCTTAAAAGATTCATCCAAATAGGCTCATCTTCCGAATACGGAAGAAAAAGCAATCCTTCTAGCGAAAGGGACTCATTAGAGCCGCAAACGATATACGAAGGAACTAAAGCTGCGGCGTCCTTGCTTTGCGTGGCTCACGCCAAAAGCTTTAGTCTTCCCATCGTGGTGGCTAGACCCTATAGCGTATACGGTCCACACGAAAAGCCCCACCGGCTCTTCCCTAAGCTTATTGATTCCTTTTTTAAGAATAAGCCTATGAAGCTCCATCAGGGCTGGCATGATTTTATTTATATTAAAGATTTCGTTCGTGGGATTGATATTCTTCTTAATGAAGAGGAGTCTAAGATCAAGGGGGATATTGTTAATTTCGGGTCTGGAAAACAGCATTCTAATTTCGAAATATACGCGATAATTAAGTCGATGCTTCGTAGAGATGGAGTTGTCGAGCTTGAGGAATCCTTCCTTAAGGTCTTCGAATCTCTGATCTGGATTTGCAATACGGACTACGCCAAGTCTAAATACGGATTCCAAACTAACTTTGATATAGAAGCCGGAATATCTGACCTTTTAAAAGAAAATCGCCATGCCCTCATTTAATCTAAATACAGCTAAACGAAAGTCTATCGTCCTCAACGCCGAAACCGAAGCGGCAGTTAAGCACGTTAGTAACAGCGACTCCTGCTTCGACCTTATCTTAAAGCAGATAAATAACGGAAAGATATACGAGAGATACCTTCTTAATAAAGAGAATCTAATTGTTTTGGATGTCGGAGCGAACGTGGGACTGTTCAGCCTATACGCTCACGATGTCTGTAGAAAACTCTTCTCAATAGAGCCTACCCCTAGTCATTTCGATTTACTAAAGGGTTTCTGCGCCGGATACGACAACATTGAGCTTCATAATTTAGCCGTTTCGAACGTAAATGGGCAGACAGACTTTTATTTAGAAAATGGGAACACTACGATGAACTCTTTAGTAAAAAGAGCCGCTAGCGCTCAGAAGAAAATATCGATCCAATGCGTGAGACTAGACGACTTCGTAAAAGATGTAGTAAAAGAAAAAGTTGACTTTGCCAAGATAGATATAGAAGGCTCGGAGTATGTAGCCTTGAGCGAAGAAATAGTATCGAACCTCTCGAGTCTCGTTAGAAGCGTTTTCGTAGAGGTCCACACTCAAGAGAGATCTTTTGATGGAGCAGTTTCTCTTTTCCGAGCTAGATTCGAAAAGTTCGGATACAAGACGGAGAGGCACGGAGTAGATGGAGTTTTCGCTTGGAGAAACGATGAATAATCTAATCCGAAGAATCTTAGATATCTCCTATAGGCATAAGCTATCTCACTTGAGTAGCTGCTTAACGAGCTTGCCTATCGTGAAGGAAATCTATTCCCTTAAGAAAGAGGACGAAGTGTTTATCCTCTCTAACGGACATGCTGGCCTAGCTCTCTACGTTGTTCTGGAGGAGAAGTACGGGGTAGATGCGGAGGCCATGTTGGAGAAGCATGGCATTCATCCAGGTCGAGACTTAGAAAATAAAATCTATTGCTCCACTGGAAGTTTGGGTAGTGGCCTCCCGATCTCCGTCGGCCATGCCCTAGCGGATAGGCAGAAGGACGTCTATTGCCTAATCTCTGATGGAGAATCCTCAGAGGGCAGCATTTGGGAGTCTCTAAGATTTGCTCGGGCCAACAACATTTCAAACCTGAATGTTTACGTCAATATCAATGGAATTTCTGCAACGGAGTTCCTAGATAAACAATATCTGATAGACAGGCTTAAGGCTTTTTATCCGAACATAAATATAAAGGAAACTTCAGTTGAAGATTTCGAATTTTTAAAAGGAATCATAGGTCATTATCGCGTGATGGGGAAGGAGGATTATGAGGAAGCTCTTCGCGTCGTTAGTAAATAAAAAATTAGAAACAGACAAGAACGTCTTCCTATTGACGGCAGACTTAGGATATGGCCTATTCAATGATTTTAAGGCCAGGTTCCCAGATAACTTTCATAACGTCGGAGCCGCAGAGCAACTTCTGATTGGTGCAGGAGTAGGATTGGCGAACAGTAAAAAAATTCCGCTATGCTACTCGATAACTCCATTCCTATTGTGCAGGCCCTTCGAATTCATTAGGAATTACGTAAATTACGAAAACATTCCAGTAAAATTAGTCGGCGCGGGGAGAGATAAAGACTATTCGCATGACGGCATAAGCCATTGGGCGGAAGACGACGAGCAGATTTTATCCATATTTAAAAACATTAAAGTCTATAAGCCGGCCACTGAAGATGAATTAATTAATCAATTTGACGACTTTCTTTATAACGACAAGCCTAGCTATTTAAATCTAAAAAGATAAATGAAAAAGATTGCGTACGTTACTGGATGTTTGGGGTTCATTGGCGGCTATGTCACTAAGCTTCTATTGGATAAGGGGTTCTATATCATCGGAGTAGATAAGATTACTAATGTCAGCTACCTACCTCGCCTAGAAGAGTTTAATAAGTATCCTAATTTTACATTCTCCAGGCAGGACATCAATGACATAGAGAATTTGCTGGATTGTGATTATGTGATTAATACGGCAGCGGAGACTCACGTTGGCAACAGCATAGTCCAAGCGAAGGACTTCGTCAGCTCTAACATTAACGGCGTATACAACATCCTTGAATTAATTAAGAATTTCAAGAGAGAGGGCGGCAAGCCGACTCTAATCCATTTTAGCACCGACGAGGTATACGGAGATATAGACGTGGGAAGTCATACTGAGAATGACCTACTCAAGCCCAGCAATCCATATTCTTCCACGAAAGCCGCCGCAGACATGCTCGTTTGCGCTTGGGCGCGCACCCACGCGATACCGTATGTTATCTTAAGGCCCACGAATAATTATGGCATTTATCAATACGTAGAGAAGTTAATTCCCAAGACCTGCAAGTATCTACATTTAGAGAGAAAGATTCCCCTTCATCAGAACGGGACTCCTAAAAGATGCTGGCTTCATGCGGCGGATACTGCTGGTGCCGTATTGAAAGTTATAGAGTCTGATTCTCTAAATAAAATCTATAACATCTCCGGGAACTACGAGGATAGCAATCTCAATATAGTGAAGAAAATAATCAAGCTTTACCATCAAAGCGATGACTACGAGAAGTTCTTAGACTTATCCTATGATAGGCCAGGTCAGGATACTCGGTATAGCGTAGACGACTCGAAGCTGAGAGGGATAAAGTGGGATAACGAAAAGCATTTTGACCTAGAGTTGGCTAATATCGTCGACTTTTACAAAAACAATTTCATCTGGTAAATATGAGAGCTATAGGATTTAATGCTGGTCAATACGGGGACCTGGCTATGAATTTAGTAGCTTGCAGAGCCTTGAAGGAGTCGGTCGCAGACTGCCATATAACCTTTGGCATAGGAAACAAATACGCAGACTGCAAAGAAGCCTTCCTGAATAATCCTTACATTGACGCGATTCACATTTGGGACTCTTATGATGGCTGGCCGAAAGACGCTGATAAGGAATATCTTAAGGAGCAAAAATTCGACCACGTCTTCAATGCAATGCCGAAGGTCCACTACAATCTTTGGTATACTCAGTGGCATCAAACCACGGAAGTATGTCTTATGCACGGATTAAGGCCCCCTGTTAATCTTGAGATTCATTTAAATAGATATTGGCCCAAGATTGAGAAGTATAAAGACTATGTCGCAATAAGTTCTTTTACTAGCTTCGGAGAATGTAAGTCGATCTCCATAGATAAGACTAAAAGAATAATAGACTATATCCACAAATTAGGCCTCAAAACAATTCACTTGAACGGCTCAGGAGAGCCAGATTTAGGGATAGAGAAATCAGACTGTAGCTATTTTGAGTCTATCAAAATAATGACTAGCTGCAAATTCCTATTAGCCGCCGACACTGGAATGAACTGGTTTGCTTCTGGATACAAGCAGAAAGTCTTAGGGCTGTACGGGTACGAATATTATCCTTATTGTAAGACGTCTAAAAACTGGCAGCCTATTAACGAGAGCGCCATTTATCTAGAAGCTAAGCACGCTAATTTGGTGGAAGATGACACGATTTTCTCGAAAATAGATTTACTAAATTCATGAGCGACTTAAGACTAGTTGGATTAGAGAGTTACGTTAACGACTGCGACGTCTTTTTCGAAACGGGAACTTACAAAGGCGGCGGGCTAGACTACGCGATGAGCTTCAACTTCAATAAACTCTACTCCGTGGAAATAGAAGATCAAAAAATCCCCTATCTAACCGATAAGTACAAAAGCAATTTTTAGTCTCATTAACGTGAATTATTTTCAGGATCTTCCCGATTACAGATTCCTAGTTAATAGGGATAATCCCACCATAGTAGTCATCGGAGCAAGCGACGACGGAACCAACGATCACTACGGATTTAGGGGTACGTTAGACCAAATCAAAGATTTCCGGCTAGTATTAATCGAGCCCATTAAAAGGCAGTTTGATAATTTAATAAACATCTACGGGAAATACGGCGGACAAGTAGAATATCAGAACGTGGCGATAGCAGACGCGGATGGCGAGCTCGAAATGCTCGATAGAGGCGGCATGTCTCACTTGGCTAGCTACCATTTGCCGGGAGATAATGATGGCACGGTTACGTCCACTAAAGTCAAGGCTAGAACGTTTAATAATTTAATGGCAGAGCTAAAAATTGATAAGATTGACCTTCTACAGATAGACTGTGAGGGGTACGAATTTAATATCCTAAAGACCATAGACTTTCAGAGACATAAGCCTAGTCTAATACGTTACGAACACTTTTGGATTCCAGACAAAAATGAATGCGTAGACTTTTTAGTGAAGAAAAATTACAGCGTAAACCTTTGCCCAATTAGCCCTAGGGACGATAATCTAGCTATCTTAAATCTCAATAAATATTTATGAAAATTGCGATCGCTACGCTATACGACGATGGATATAAAAGTCTGGGAGACCTAACGGTCCCCGTCATGCAGAAGTACGCTTCTCATCACGGATATGACTTAGTAGTTTCCAACAATAAATGGATCCCTGACGAAAGACCTTTCGCATGGAATAAGCTCGGCTTTTTGAATTACCTAACGCACGGATACGATTGGGTGCTATGGGTAGATGTCGACACCCTGTTCGTAGACTTTTCTTATAAGATAGAAGAGTTTATTGATGAAAATTTTTATTGCGTGATGGGATTTTCTCATCAAGAAGAGTCAGGAGTTTTTCTTTTAAAGAATGCAATTGAATCGAGACAGCTTATGACTAAGGCCTACGCGAAAACTGAATTCATAAATGATGGGGCTTGGGAGCAAACGGCCATAAAGCATGTCCTATACGAAGATCAAGCGCTTAACTTGGGCGTGAAAAGAATTCCTATGGACCCCTGGAATGTGGACCCTAATCACGTAAACCCTCCAGGGATTCATCCTTTATCGCGCGCCCCCGGAATGGTAAAGTATCACGAATCAAAGAAACCATTTATTATTCATGCTGGATGGGGACAAGAAAACGAAGGTCGAAAGCATAAGATCTTAAGCGAGTATCTAGATAAGATTAAATACTAGATTCTTAGAATAACAGTAATAACCCTCAAGTCTAACAGGAGCCCAAGTTCCACAATATTCCCCCCACACATACACATCAATTTGTGATTAAAAAAGTTATAATTACTGGAGTATCAGGTCAGGACGGGTCTTACATGGTCGACTATCTCCTTGAAATTACGGACTATCTAATTTATGGAGTTGTTCGTCGATCCTCAAAGCCAGACTACTCCAACCTAACTCAGGCGCTAAAGAATCCAAGATTCAAACTCGTTACCGCCGACTTATCTGATTATCAGTCCATAGAAAATGCAGTAAGAGAAATCGAGCCGGATTACTTTATTAATTTTGCCGCGCAATCTTTCGTTGGCTCAAGCTGGCAAATACCAGAGCAAACTTTTGACGTTACCGCAATGGGGGTGCTTAGATGCCTAGAGGCAATTAGAAAATTTGCCCCAAAATGTAGATTTTATTCGGCTGGCTCTAGCGAGGAAATGGGGGACGTGCAGTATTCCCCGCAAGACCTGAATCACCCTATCCGCCCGCGCTCTCCCTATGGAGCTGCGAAGGCTGCGGCTCGTCATCTAACGAAGGTCTATAGAGATTCTTACGACCTGTTCGCATTGCATTCGATACTCTATAACCACGAGTCGGAGCGTAGGGGGGAAGAGTTCGTAACTCGAAAAATCTCCATAGGCGTAGCTAGGATTCATAAGGCGATGAAGGGGGCCGGAAAATTCGAATCGATTGAGCTCGGGAATCTAGATGCCAAAAGAGACTGGAGTCACAGCAAGGACTTTATGGAAGGCGTGTGGCTAATGTTAAATCAAGAAAACTTTAACGGCCGCCTACAATCAGAACTACAAGACGCAGAATTTCACTACATTCACGACGGTCAAAACGCTAGAAGTGAAACGTGGAGAACATCATTCCTTTCTGAAAAAATCAAAGAGTATATACTATCCTCAAACGAAACCCATTCCATAAGAGAATTCGTAGAAAAGGCTTTCTTAGCGGCGGGCATAGAAGGATTTTGGCAAGGTACGGGCGTGAACGAAAAATATTGCTTAGCCAACTATATCCACGAAGAGCTTCCGAGTATGGACGGGTGCCTTGTGAGTATCAATCCAAAGTTTTACAGACCTGCGGAAGTTGCCGTCCTGCACGGGGACAGCACTCCAGCTAGAAACGAATTAGGCTGGAATCCCAAAATATCCTTTGACGAACTAGTCGCGAGAATGGTGAGACGCGACATCGAGCTATTGACTTAAGGAGTTAGCGGGGTTATCTTATTGGTGCTTGTCAAGTAAAGCTCATTTTAATAAATTCTGTAAACTTTTGGTGGCTAAATTCGTTTCCTCTCCCAAGATAGAATGGGCGAAAGAGATTAAAATGGCCCAAAAGCTTCTAGCTCTTCATAAGGAAGAAGACTTTTGGATTAGCCTCTCTCTAAACGCGAAAATTACTACGCTTAGCTGGTTCCTAACGAGCGAAGGTAAAATCTTTCTAGCGGCCGCAAAGAACTTTAAACCTGTTGAAAAAACAGACAAAGAGCTTATCTTAGAGGAGCAGAAGATAGGCGAAGACTTAAACCTTAAGGTAAAACCCAAAACAGTATTCGACTTTTTGAATTATGGCAAAAAATAAAGAGATCGCAGAAGCAGACGCCTCTCCGTTCCAGCAAATCCAAGCTTATTTAAAGAGCAATAAAGACGACCACTACGCTTTTGAAGAGCCGACGAACTATACGATTCCGAGCGGGAGCTTGTTATTGGATATCGAAATGGGCGGAGGTATTAGGCCTGGAATTGCTCGGTTTAGCGGATTGAGCGAAGGCGGGAAGACTTCCTGCGCCCTTTCTTTTGCCAGAAATTTTCAAAAGGTGGTAAAGAACGGGTATGTTGTCTATATCAAATCTGAAGGCCGCTTGTCTAAAGACATCCTCGAGCGTTCTGGCGTTGATACATCTGAAAATAAGTGGGCAATTTATCCCTCCAACATCTACGAGTCGGTTATTACGATGATGAGGAGCTTGGTTAAAGATAATCCCAATGACGTTAAGTACCTATTTATCATTGACAGCATGGACGCTCTCGTTCCTCGGAACGACATGGATAGACCATTTGAAGAAGCCAATAAGGTCGCGGGAGGCTCTTTGCTTTCTTCCGATTTCTTGCGTAAGATGGCCCTTGGGCTTTCGAGTAAGGGGCATACTTGCATTATGATTAGCCAAGTTCGAAGCGCGGTTTCAATTAATCCCTACGCCAAAACTGACCCGAAGATTACCAACGCCTCCGGCGGAAACGCCCTTCTGCATTATAGCGATTGGATTTTAGAGTTTCAGGCCAGATATAAAGGCGACTTAATCTTCGAGAAGGTTAACGGAAAAGACGAAATCATCGGACACTTCTGTAAAATCATTTTCAGGAAGTCCCCCAACGAAAAGACCAACAAAGAAGTAAAGTATCCAATTCGTTATGGGCGCACCGGAGGTAATAGCGTTTGGGTTGAGCAGGAAGTCACTGACACTCTGCTTATGTTTGAAATGATCGCTCAAAAAGGAGCATGGATTACGGTGTCCGACGAACTAATCGACGAACTCGATAAAAAAAGCCTAAAAATAAACAAACAGCATCAAGGGATGGACAACTTCAGAAAGTATCTAGAAGAAAATAAAGAGATTTGCGATTATCTGTTCAATAAATTTAAAGCCGTGCTGTCCAAGAAAGCGTGAGAGTCCTGGCTGCTGGCAGAAAAAATGAGGCTTTTAAATATAAACGGGAAGCTAGTTAAGAAAAACGTCTCAAAATATTTAATCGATTGGGACAAGGAGTCTCGTTCTAATATCCAATTCGAGACAAAGCAATTCTTTAAAAAGCACTGGCGATATCACATGGTTTACGAGGAGTTCCCCGTCTATGGGTCATTGATGAAAATAGACTTCTTCAACGCCACGAAAAAGCTTGCCGTAGAAGTCCAAGGGGCGCAGCACGAATCATTTAATAAGTTCTTCCACGATAACTCCCGATTGAAGTATTTAAATTCCATCAAAAGGGATTATAATAAAGCGGTATGGATAGAAAAGAACGGATATACGCTAATTGAAATATACGAAAAAGATATTAAAGCGGGACTATCCCTGGACTTCTTTCAGAAGACTTTCGGCGTTTCTATCGTGTAAAGACATATGATGGCAAAGAAAAAGTTTACTTTCCCCAAGCCGCTACTCAGGCAGATTAATGAGTGCTCCAATGGGGGATTCATTTTATTTCGCTTTGATGAGAACGGCATGCCGAGGATGCATAATAATTTTGACACCGCCCAAAGCGCGATGGCAATGCAGTATTTTATTAATAATTGGTCGAAGTCCGTAGAGGCGTTTAATATAGAAATCTCCATCTCGGCCATGCAGGAAGAGATCAATGGAGACGATGACGAGGATAAAGACGAGGGCGAAGAAGGGAAATAGGTGGACTTTCCGCTCCGATAGTTGTATCTCGCATACGACATATGAGTTTGTTTTCCCTCCAGATAGAGCGCCACGTACTAGGCGGAATCATTAAGTTTCCAGAAATTTTCCCAGACCTAGATGGATTCATTAATGAGCAGGACTTCTATAATGAGGTTCATTATACGATATTTTCTGTCATCAAAAGCGCCGCGCACAAGAGCGAAAAGATTGACCGCATCCTCCTCGCTGAAAGAATTAAAAATCTAGGAGTCTCATTCAAGGACGAGATCAATATCTTTGATTACGTAGAGAATCTGTTCTTTACTCAAATCAATAAAGAGGGCGTCCTCAAGGCTGCTCAAGAGTTAGTTAAGTACAGAATCAGGAGAGAGATTTCCGCCACCGCAGAAAAGATCAAAGATCACATTAAAGTCTGCGGAGACTCCCCCGTCGAAGAAATAATTACTAAATGCGACTCTATCTACAGCGAGAAGATTTCCGCCTACTCTCATGGAGAAGTCCCAGAGAAGCTCACAGATAATCTGATTGAGATTATTGAAGAGCGAGGTAACGCTCCCAAAGATAACGACGGCATTCTCACTCCTTATCCAGAGTTTAACCGTCTGTACGGTGGGCTTCGCGCTGGGCACGTCTACGCCATAGCTTCTCGGCCAGGAGAAGGCAAGACTACTTGGATTAACGACGTGTGCTTCAAGTCGGCTTCCAATAGTAAAATTAAAGCTCTGATTCTTGACACGGAAATGCAGACGATGGAAATCAAATTTAGAATGGCTTCTGCGTTGACCGGGGTACCAGTTTGGTATCTCGAGACGGGTAATTGGAGAAAGAATCCTGAGATGTTTAAGAAGGTTAGGGAATGCTCTCTACTCAAACAGAATCAGGATTACTACCATTTTCACGTCAGCAATAAGAGCGTCGAAGAAGTCTGCTCTATGATTAAAAGATGGTACTACAACGAGGTCGGTCGCGGAAATCAATGCATCATTGCTTACGACTACATAAAGATGACTGGCGAGAGGCTGTCTCATAATTGGGCGGAGCATCAAGTTATCGGAGATAAAATCAACCGCCTAAAAGAGATAGCGGTAGAAGTAAACGCCCCCCTTGTCACGGCAATGCAGATGAATCGTAGCGGGGAAAGTCGTAATAAAAACTCAGACGTTGTCGTCGATGACTCGTCAGCTATCGCCCAATCCGACAGACTACAATGGTTCGCGGCGTTCACTGGCATATTCCGGCGTAAGACGCTTGACGAGATAGCTCTGGACGGAGAAGACTTTGGAACTCATAAGTTGATTCCATTGAAGACTCGCTTTCAAGGTAAAGACGCAGCAGGGCATCAAGATTACCTGCGTAGATTCTTTCCAGACGGCTCGAAAAAGTTCACAATGAACTACCTTAATTTCAACGTCTCTAATTTCAATATCCAAGAAAAGGGCTCCTTAAGACACGTAATCGAAAAAGCCAAAGAGACCTACTCCCTCGACGATAAAAATAAAAACGATTCGGACGGCATACTATGAACGTAAAAGAAATCCTTCTTGAGTTGGGCTATACAAATATAGTAGAAACGAGCAAAGAGTTCAGAACTAGGCCCATCTATAGAGACTCTGACAACAATACCGTCTTAAGCATTAAAAAAGACTCGGGTCATTTTATTGACTTTGCCCGCAACATCAGCGGCTCTTTCGAGGATTTAATAAAGATAACTTTAAATCTAAAAACGATAGACGAAGCCAAGCTTTGGGCGGCGGGCAAATACGACACTTCAGAGCAGGTAAAAGTTTCTAGACCGGAAATAAAGTCTCCGCGCACCTTCTCGAAAGAAAGTCTGGCAAAAATTTCTCCAGACCACTCGTATTGGATTAATAGGGGGGTGTCCGAGGGAACTTTGAAAGAGTTTAAAGGCGGAATTGTTAGAGAGGGAAAGATGAAGGATAGATATATCTTCCCCATCTTTAATCATAAAGAAGAATTGATTGGTGTGGCTGGCAGAGATTTAATTAGCTCGAATGGGTCTACTCGACCTAAGTGGAAGCTGGTCGGCGATAAGTCTCAATGGAAATATCCTCTTTCAAATAATCATAAGGAAATCAAGACTTTAAATGAGGTCATCCTCGTCGAAAGCGTGGGGGACATGCTTGCCCTTTGGGACTCCGGCATCAAAAACGTAGCCGTGACATTCGGGCTGGACGTGAGTGTGGCTCTTATTAATCTTTTCCTGCGTTATGATTTGAGCAAAATCTTCATAGCTTTTAATAATGATTCAGAAAACAACTCAGCAGGGAACGCGGCGGCAACAAAGGCTAAGAATAAGCTATTGAAGTATTTTGACGAGAAGCAGGTTTCCATAAAGCTTCCAACGAAAAAAGATTTTGGCGAAATGTCTAAAGAAGAAATTTATAAATGGAAAACAAGCCTCAAGTAGGAAAATACCTTTCAGCGTCTAGGATTAAACTTCTAGAAACCTGTAGTTGGCTTTATTGGGCTAGATATCATCTAAATATGCCCGACAAGTCTAATGACGGAGCTAGGCGCGGCAGTCTTTGCCATTTAGTCTTCGAGCTTTTGCTTACCAAGAGGCATAAGAGTCATTTTACTTCTATGATGAAGCGCGGCGGAGTAGCGGGAAGCCCTGCGATAGACCGATTGATCCTAAAGCATTTAAATAAGCACAAATTCCATACTCCAGAGAATTACGAGATGGTCAAAGAAATGATTTGGGTCGGCATTAACAATGACTTCTATGGAGTGGATGGCAAGGTCGGAGTCGCAGAAGTGGCATTCGAGATTTCAAGCGAGAAGCCCAAGTACCGAATCAAAGGTTTCATAGACAAGCACGTCTCCTACGACGGCGGTAAGGAAGTCCGGATTGTCGACTATAAGAGTAGCAAGGCTAAGTTTAAGGGCGAAGAGTTAGAGTCGAACGTTCAAGGGATGATGTATACTTTAGCCGCGAGGACTCTCTGGCCGAAGGCGAAGAAGAAAATCATGGAATTTCTTTTCCTGAGGTTCCCGAAGCAGCCCAAGCAGACTTTAGAATTTTCAGAAGAACAGATAAAAGGATTCGAGGTCTATCTAGAGCATATTAATAAGATGGTAGACAACTTTAACGAGAAGTCTGCGATGTCAAACTACGCTTTTGATTCGCAGAAAAGTAAATGGCTTTGTGAGGCGGGGAAGACTTGGGTATGCCCAATGAAGCGAGCCTTCGACTATTATGTCATCAAGGATAAAGATGGAAAAGTTTTAAAGTCTTCTTTCGCGGACGACCTAGTGGCGAAAGAGGGGGAAGTCGCCGAAGTCGCGAGTTACGAAGGGTGCCCCAGATTCTCGACGAGTTTTGTTTCTGCAAAATCAGACGGAAAAGATCCTTTCGATTTTTGACTTTTTTAGAATTTAGTCTATATATCCCATGATGAAAGAGCCAGTTCTTGCGCTTTGGAAAAGTCACTACAGTATCGGTAGATCTATCTTGACCCTAGAGAAGAAGGGTTCGTCTCAGGCCGGCGGCCCCGAATCAATAATTGATATTTGCATAGAGAATGGGGTCAAAGAGTTCCATCTTGTGGACGACTCAATGGGAGGATTCTTAGAAGCCTACCTAAACGGTAACGCCGCTGGATTGGACTTGAGATTCGGATTACGCATTGCAATTTGCAATAACTGCGAGACTAAAGACGAAGACTCCCTGAATAGAACTAGCAAATACATAATCTTCGCCAAGAACAAAGAGGGATACAAAAGATTGATTAAAATTTACTCCTTCGCCGCAAAGGAAGGGTTTTATTATTATCCCAGAATAAGCTTCGAGACTCTCAAGACTTTTTGGGATGAGAAGGATCTTATTCTATGCGTTCCCTTTTATGACTCCTTTCTTCATCAGAACGCTCTTTACGGAAAGCTTTGCATTCCAGAGTTTAGCTTTTGCAATCCAAGATTCTTAATTGAAGAGAACGACATTCCCTTTAACGACATAATCCTTTGCCACGTTAAAAATTATTGCAAAGATAAATATAAGATGATAAAGGCTAAGAGCATATACTACAAGAATAAAGCTGATTTTAAATCCTATCTGACATTTAAATGCATTAGCAATAGAACCGTCTTAGACAAGCCCGAGTTCGAAAATATGACCAGCGACCAGTTCAGTTTCGAAAGCTGGAAGGAGCAGACAGCTTAATATGCAAGAGAATTTGCTAAGATTCCAAAAAGATAAGACTTTCGTATTTTTCGACGCGGAGACGTTAAATCTCTGCCTGAACTTCTGCCACAATCTGCCTTGGCAAGCTGCGATGCTCAAGGTTAAGGGAGACAGGAAGACTGACGAGAAGAACTTCTATATTAAATGGAATACCGACCTTAAAATCAGCCCCGACGCAGCCAGAATAACAAAATACAGCCAAAAGACAGTTGACGCCCTCGGAGTCTCTCCGGAAGACTGCTTTCCAACGATCGAGGACTGGCTAGATAATGCCGATTACATCGTGGGCCACAATGTACTAGGTTTTGATATTTATTTAATTAAAGAGCTTTACAAGTACATGGGCAAGAGTGCCAGTCATTTATATTCCAAGTTCCTCGATACGAACGCCATCGCCAAGGGCATTAAAATGAGTCTCCCATTTAAAGAGGGAGATTCCTTGATCGAATATCAATACAGAGCTAACAACAAAAGACAAAAAGGCATCAAGACTAACTTGACGGCGTTGGGAAAGGAGTTCAGTATCGAGCACGACTACGACAATCTTCATGACGCCCTTGTAGACTTAGAGTTGAATTTAAAGATTTGGAATAAGCTCAAATACATGATCGAAATTTGATTTATGGCATCACTAGACTTTATATTTGATATCCTCGAAAAGGTCGAAACGCAAAATATCGACTACTTCCTAATTACCGTACAGGAAGACAAGGGTGGAAACCATAAGGCAGATGTATTTTATAATTTTTCTAGCGACATAGCGGCCGAGTCTGCGCTGGTTGTAACCGACGGAGTAATCGCCGACATTAAGAAAAAATACGGCATTGAGCTAAAGGGGAACGTCCCTAAGATTGTAAAAGGCCCAAAAAGTAAATCCCCGAAAAAGAATAAGGATGACGAAGGTAAAGGCCCCAAAGGGGAAAAGGGTCCCAAAGGCAAAAAGAAGAAATAAAGATGTCTACTACAGAACTTGAATTCCAAAATTACGGACTTGAGATCCACGGGGTTAGATTGCCTAAATTTGAAATCGAGAATAGACATAAGCATAAGCTGGAGATTAGCGAAGATTCATCTAACTATGAGTTCCTCCGCACCTTGTCCCTAAAGGGCTTCAAGAAGTTGAACGTAGGCAAGAACTCTCCGGAATATAAAAAATATATCGAGCGAGCAAAATACGAGCTAGAAATTCTCAATGAGCTAGAGTTTGTAGACTACATCCTTTTAGTGTGGGACGTAATTAACTACTGCAAAGAAAACGATATCCCCACTGGACTTGGCCGAGGCAGCGCGGCGGGTAGTCTTATCTTGTATCTGATTGGCGTAACTGGAATCGATCCAATCAAGTATGACTTATATTTCGAACGTTTCGTTTCAAGGGTGAGGGCGAAAAGGAAAGTGGTTGACGGGATTACTTATCTTGACGGCTCACTGATGGCGGATATCGATTTGGATATTTGCTATTACAATCGCCCTAGAGTGCTAGAGTATCTCGAAAAGAAGTTCGAAGGTAAGACTTCTAAAGTACTAACCCTCAACACTTTGAGCGGCAAACTCTTGATGAAGGAGTGCGGCAAGATTGTCGGTGGAAAGCCCGAAGCCGAAATGAGCGAAGTGTCTGGATTAATCCCGAAAGTCTTCGGCCAAGTAAAGGATATCGAAGAAGCTTACGCAGAAGAAGAAAAGTTTAAAAAATGGTGCGATGAGAATCCAGAGGTCTACGGCATCGCCTTGAAGCTGAGAGGCTTAATCAAGAATAAGGGAGTTCACCCATCTGCCGTTTCCCTGTCTTACGACAGCATCAATGAGTCTTGCCCGACAGAGCTTACCTCTGGCAAAGACGGCGTAGTTAGCTCCTACGACATGAATTGGATTTCTATATTCAATGTCAAGCTAGACCTTCTCGGGCTTAGGAGCGTATCCGTTGTTGATGACGCGTGCAAGCAAATCGGAATCAAGGTCGAAGATATAGACTTGAATGACCCATTCATTTACCAGCAGCTTCAAGAGCTTAAAACTCAGCACGGGCTTTTCCAGATTGAAGCAGATACCAACTTCAAGGTTTGCAATAAGGTCAAGCCGAAGAATCTAGACGAATTAAGCGCGGTACTTGCCCTGGCAAGACCTGGCGCATTAGACTACGTAGACCAGTACTCCCTCTTCACTAACACCGGCACGATACAATCGATTCATCCGTTCTTTGACGACGTCTTGGGAAAGACTGGCGGAGTATGCCTCTTCCAAGAGCAGATGATGCAAATGGCGCACAAGATCGGATTCTCTCTCGATGAGGCCGAAATCCTCCGTCGCATTGTAGGTAAGAAAAAGGTTGACGAAGTCAAAGCGTGGAAGGAAAAAATCTCAGAGAAGATAAAAGAAAACAAACTCGCTTCGGAAATCGGAGACGTTCTCTGGAAAGTATTGGAAGATTCTGCTAATTACTCTTTCAACAAGTCGCACTCTTGCGCGTACGCGTCCCTATCCGCGCTCACGGTTTATCTCAAGTTTAAGTACCCGCAGCAGTTCTTCTTGTCCTTGCTAAAGATGACTAGGCATGAGCCTGATCCCATCTCTGAAATCTCAAAGATTCACAAGGAGATGGATGTCTTTGGAATCAAGCTGCTGCCGCCACACCTTACTCGCTCTAAGTTAGATTTTTCAATTGAAGAAGGCGACATTCGCTTCGGGCTTCTTTCCGTAAAGGGCATCTCTGAGAAGTCCATCGAAAAGATTAATAACTTTAAGAACTTTTTCGCTAATAAGTTTGAGATATTTAAAGCCGCAGAAGAGGCCGACTTAAACATCGGCGTCCTGTCCGCGCTCATTCAAGCGGGGGCTTTAGAGGGATTCAAGCAATCTCGCAGTAAGGTCGTCCTCGAAGCCCAGCTTTGGAATCTCTTAACCGAAAGGGAGAAGCGTTTCGCGTTCAACTTCGCCATAGAGAAGGACTTTGACTTAGTAGCAATCGTTAAGCACCTCCTAGTCTTTAAAGACGAGAAGAACAAGGTCGTAATAAAAGAATCCAGATATGAGACCATTAAAAAGAAGTATCTTCCTTATCTAGATATTTATAATAAAAATAGCAAATCAGAGACTTTCGCCAATTGGTATTACGAAAAACTACTATTAGGCTATACTTACGATAAGACTTTAAGAGATATTTTCTTAGAAAAGCGACCAGACCTGATTAACATTAGAGAGATTGACGCTCTTCCGCTGAACATAAATGTAGTCTTTATTTGTCAAGTTGACGAATGTTGGACGGGAACCTCAAGAGAGAAGAAGACTAAATATTATAAAGCTTCAGTTTCAGACGAGACTGGCATCACCAAAGTCATGATTTTCAGCAAGAAAATGGAGGAGTGCGAATCCATGAACAACGGCTTGCCAAAAGAAAAGAATATCGTCATTATTAAGGGCAAAAAGGTCGATGGAGCCATCTTCGCGGACCTAATTGCTATTCAAGACATTAAGGTATATACTAAACTTTCCGAGTTGAAGAGAGTTGACAAATAAACAGTCGAAAGACAATATTAGGTATGATACAATTCTACAAACCCAATCCTAAAGTTACCGGCTCCGCTTGTTCATTCTGGCTTAATCGAGACGGCTCAATCATGGCGTCCTTCATCAAGCAGGACTCATGGAATGACGCTAAGAAGATCGGGAGCTTCTCCAAGAATAAGGATAACCCCAAAGCCAGGGTAATCATCAAGTTAAATAGAATCGAAGTCGCGGGAATCATTGACTCCATCGAATCTAATAGGGAGTTCTCGGTCTATCACAATAGCGAAAAGCAGACTCTTCAGATTAAGTTTTGCGCTTATCTAGATAAGACTACTCAAGCTCAAAAGGGGTTCTCTTTCTCCGTCAATAAGCAGGATAAGGAAGATACTACTAGCAAATTAGGATTCATCATCGGCTTCACGTTCCCCGAGGCAAGGCTATTGAAGCATGATCTTGAGATCTTCCTTCACGAAACGGTCGTTATCTCTTCTAGCGAAAAACGGAACGAAGCATCCTCTGAGCTTAGAGAAGAAAGAGCTCCTGACGATAGAGAGGAAAGGGCTTCCCTGCCGCCTCCTCCGCAGTCAAGACCTTCTCAGCCTAAACCTACTGCTCAAAATTCAGAGGAAGACCTTTGGTAAATGAGAAAAAAGAAAATCCTTTTCCAGAGTGACTTTTCGTTAGCAAAGACGGGTTTCGGCAGAAATGCCAAGGCCGTCTTAAGTCATTTACATAAAGCGGGAAAATATGACATAGCCCATTATTGCTGCGGGCTACCCGTGGGTCATCCTCACCTTTCTAGAACTCCATGGAAGTCCATCGGGTGCTTGCCTAATAACGAAAAGGATGCGAATGAACTAAAGAAAGACCCGAACCTCGAAAGGTCCGCTAGCTATGGAGCTTACTATCTAGATAAAGTAGTGGCAGAAGAAAAGCCGGACATCTACATTGCCGCGCAAGATATTTGGGGAGTAGATTTCGCCATAAATAAGCCTTGGTTTAATAAAATTAATTCAGCGATTTGGACGACATTAGACTCCCTTCCAATCCTTCCTGCTGCCGTCGAGGCGGCTAAGAAAGTTAAGAAGTATTGGGTTTGGAGTAATTTCGCCACCAAGGAGTTGCATAGGCTTGGATGCGCTAACGTTGAAACGCTTCATGGAGCCGTTGACGACAAGTCCTTCTTTAAGCTTCCGGATTCAGAGAGAAAAGATTTAAGGAAGAGATTCTCGATAGACGAAAAAGCGTTTATCGTCGGTTTCGTTTTTAGAAATCAATTAAGAAAAAGCGTCCCCAATTTAATCGAGGGATACAAGATATGGAAGCAATCCAATCTAGAAGCTAAGAATACGAAGCTGCTTCTTCACACTCATTTTGGAGAGGGTTGGAATATTCTCAAATTAGCTGACGAGTATGGGGTTAGCCATAGCGAGATTCTAACGACTTACGTATGCAAAAACTGCCTCAACTATGAAGTAAGAAATTTCTCTGGGCAAGACACCAACTGCAAGCTCTGCTCTGCCGAAAAATCTCAAATTACCACTAACGTTGGACTCGGCGTTTCGGAGGAGGAACTGAATGAAGTTTATAATTTGATGGATGTATATTGTCATCCATTTACTTCTGGCGGACAAGAGATCCCAATTCAGGAAGCTAAATACGCTGGACTGATTACGTTAGTTACGAATTATAGCTGCGGAGAAGAGATGTGCGAGCCAGACGCGCACTCCTTGCCCTTGGAGTGGGCAGAGTATCGCGAGCACGGTACTGAATTCCGAAAGGCGTCTACATACCCCTCTTCCATAGCAAAACAGATTAATAAGGTATTTGAGATGCGCCCAGAAAAGCGCAAGGAAATGGGCGAGAAAGGCAGAGAGTGGGCGGTTAAGCATTTCTCTGTTGAGAGTGTTTGCGGGCAGATGGAGAAGTATCTAGACTCCTGCCCAGAAGTCGCCAGCAGCGCATACGAGATAAAGATTGATGAAAAGTCTCCTTACGCAAAAATCGAAGCGATAGAAGATGATGGCGAATGGATCTTATCTTTGTATAAGAATATCCTTAATCTAAAAGACTTAGATAAAAGCAATGACGGGCATAAATATTGGATGGGAGAATTGCAGAAGGGGGCTAAGAGGCCAGATATAGAAAATTACTTCCGTCAAGTAGCCCTTAAAGATAACCAGAGTAATAAGCAAACGTCTTTTGAAGACCTTCTCGACAAAAATGACTCAGGCAGAAGAGTTATCTTTGTAATCCCAGAGAGTGCCGGGGATATTTTCATGGCGACGAGTCTCTTCAAGTGCATTAAAGACCAATATCCAGATCATAATCTGTATGTCGCTACGAAGCCTGAGTACGCGGAGATCCTTGATGGAAACCCTCACGTTTTTAAAGTGCTGAATTATATACCGCAAATGGACAGCTTGCTATGGCTTGAGGGGGCAGGCGAACATCAGGGCTATTTCGAAATAGCTTATCTCGCTCACGCGGGCACGCAGAGGTTCTTAAACTACTTACATAATGGCAAAGATAAAATTGCCTTTGATTTAAAATATGCACATCCTTGAATCGTACGCTACTTCCTGCGGTTTAAAAATAGAAAAGCCGTATATCTTAGAAAAACTTTTCCCTCTTCCGTTCGAGCGATTCATTACTCTTCACGGATACGCCAAGTTCAAATCTCGCTGCTATGATTATTGGGAAGAAGTCTTGGATTTCGCTTCTCCCGTATTAGATACGCACGACATAAAAGTCCTACAAATAGGCGGCAAAGATGAGCCTAAATTGCATAACTGCATGAATTTGAATGGACAAACGAACTTCAATCAACTAGCCTACCTAGTCCGTAAGTCTCTTCTGCATGTCGGCGTAGATAGCTTCCCTATTCATTTAGCCTCTGGACATGCGAAGATTCTTGGTCTATACCCTAATATGTACGCCAGTCATTCTCGCCCATATTGGTCGGACGATAAGGACGTAACTTTAATAGAGCCGGATAGAGGGGGCAAGAAGCCCTCCTACGCCTCCGAGGAGAGCCCTAAAGTAATAAACAACATCAAACCAGAGGAGATTGCTAATAAGATCTTCGAGATGCTTGGCTTGACGGAAAGGATCTCGCTTAAGACCCTGCTCCGAGGACCAAATTATAATAAGACAAACGTTGAGATGATTCCCGATTCCAACGTACAAATAAATGGCATAGATACGCTCGTCGTAAGAATGGATCTGCTTTTTAATGAGCAGGCTCTAGCTTCTCAGTTAGAGAAGACTAAGTGCAATATCGTAACTGATAAGCCTATCAACGTAGATATCCTGAAGCACTTTAAGAGTAAAATCAGTCAAGTAGTTTATTTTATAGACAAAAATCACGACCCTAAGTTCGTTAAAAGTCTACAAAAATTAGGTCTTAACTATGGGCTTTTAAGCGAAATGTCTCAAGAGGAAATCGACAACTTGAAGATTGATTATTTAGATTACGGCATGATAATCCCGAAGGGCAAGACTAATCCAAATGACGTAGAAAAATTAAAATCATTTGGAGTGGAGAAGCTGCTCTATAAATCGAACAAGTTTTTAGTTTCTAGCGGAAAAATCTACCCCAGCGTTGCGGCTTGGAAAAAAGGAGTTTCTATTCCTAGTATCAAGCCCGAATATTCTCAAGTCATTGACTCTAAAGAATTCTGGAAAGACATCGAGAATTTTTATCTGTTCAAGGTTGATTAAGTGGAGATTTAGTGGTATATGTCTTCATGAGCGATAAGTCCTCTCCGTCTAAATTAATCAAACGCAACGAGTTCGGTCTTCTTGAGAATAGCAAAGTCGAATACGTCTTTAATGAGGATGGGCTCATTGACTGGCGGAAAATGGTCAAGCCAGAGTTCCTAGTAGCTAATCGGCAGAACTTCGAAAGAAAAAACAAGTCCGCACCCTCCTCCATCGAGGGTCTAGAGGACAGAGACTTGCTCATTCTTCTCGGCGGCATTAAAGAGCTTGCCCAAATCAGAGGATATACAAATGTCAAATATGACGTTTCTTCTCCCGCCCCCGAGTACGTCGTCGCTACCTGTTCTATTACCTGGATTCCCAACTATGAAACCGAAGGTAAGGAAGTAGTCTTCTCGGCCATAGGCGACGCCTCGCCCTTTAATACTTCAAATTTTGCTAAATATTATCTCGGACCGATTGCGGAAAACCGCGCGTTTGTCCGTTGCGTTAGAAACTTTTTGAAGATTAATATTGTTTCTCAGGAGGAAGTCGGCGCCACTAAGGTAGAAGAAGCTCCGCAATCTAACGAGTTCAATCCGAAGGCGCTTCTGGAGCGGATCATGAAAGAAAAGAGCATTTCGTTCGATGCCTTAAAGTCTAAGCTTGTTAAAGAGAAGCATCCAGGAGCAGAAGACCTGCAATCTATCCAAGAAATTTCCAATATCAAAGTCTTTGAGCTTATTGAAAGACTTCAGTCTATTAAAAAGTAATTACTGCCCCAGGTAATTCCGGTTTCGGAACGCTATCTTAATGTCTATTCGTAGATGATTATAATCAAGAGCAGGAGATTACGGGCCAGTGTTGCTGTTGAGCGTCTTCAATAAAGTCGCGCACCGATCAAGTGCTTCTCCTATAGTGGCGGGCGCTGTTCCGCTCCAGTCAGCTGATGTCGTAGGCGTATAACCACTCGCGTATCCTGTCGCTCCAGTCGCACCAGTTTCTCCAGTCGCTCCAGTTTCTCCAGTCGCACCAGTTTCACCCGTGGCACCAGTTGCTCCAGTTTCTCCAGTCGCACCTGTTGCACCCGTCGCACCAGTTTCACCCGTGGCACCAGTTTCACCCGTGGCACCAGTTTCACCCGTGGCACCAGTCGCTCCAGTTTCTCCAGTCGCACCTGTTGCACCCGTCGCACCAGTTTCACCCGTGGCACCAGTTGCTCCAGTTTCTCCAGTCGCACCTGTTGCACCCGTCGCGCCTGTTGCGCCTTTTTGAGCGATCAGCGTCCAAAACGATCCCTCGGCAGGAGTGTCTCCCGTGTTGCCGCCGTTCGAATGAATGCGGTACCACGTTTCCCCTGCGTAAGTTGCCACATCACCAATCGCATATGCCGCACCACCACTGTAGGCGCCGGTAAAATTCCATAGAGCGCTTGCACCCGTCGCTCCAGTAGCACCCGTTGCTCCTGTGTCGCCAGTTTCTCCAGTCGCACCTGTTGCCCCCGTCGCACCTGTTGCCCCCGTCGCACCCGTTGCACCTGTGTCGCCAGTTTCTCCAGTCGCACCTGTTGCACCTGTTGCACCTGTTGCACCCGTCGCACCCGTTGCACC
>Ga0208942_1000108_pt1 | contig 37528 bp, 17 predicted proteins | sample GreLakmeSU08MSRF_FD_187704 | JGI IMG/M metagenome (GOLD analysis project Ga0208942, IMG submission 187704) | Freshwater lentic microbial communities from great Laurentian Lakes, MI, USA - Great Lakes metaG SU08MSRF (SPAdes) | ecosystem: Environmental > Aquatic > Freshwater > Lake | place: Great... | reverse complement strand
ATAGAAAAGGCTATCGCTGGCTATTGTCAAGGTAATAGAAAAGGCTATTGCTGGCTATTGTCAAGGTGATAGAAAAGGCTATCGCTGGCTATTGTCAAGGTAATAGAAAAGGCTATTGCTGGCTATTTATATTACCTTTATGGTGTCTTAAAAAGGAACTGGATTTTTCTAAAAATTGAAAATTATAATTTGAGTACATCTTTCTGTTTTTTCAAAAATTTCAAAAGTTTTTTAGAAATTACAAAATAATTCAAGAGATGTACTCAAATTTAAAAATGAAAAAATATTGATATTCCAGTGTCTCAAGAACTGCTATGTTAATCTAAGTATTTTTATAATAAATATTGAGAGGCTATCGCTGGCTATCGTCAAGGTTATAGAAAAGGCTATTAGATGGTAAGCCTCTCAAAACACTTCATCTATCCCCACATAAAACCGCGTTGGGGGCGGTTTCCCCCATAGGTTTCCCCCATAGGTTTCCCCCATAGGTTTCCCCCATAGGTTTCCCCCATAGGTTTCCCCCATATATTATGATATATAGCGACATACTTGGGACATCGCCAGTAATAGCTTCTCTTTCTTGCTAATCGGTTTTACTTTCTTAGATATGTAAGTTTCGCCAAAAAGTCTATACTCTATCTGTGATAATATACAATAATTATTATTCAACAGCCACGATATATATACGGCAACTGCTATATGAGTATTATAGGGCGAATAAGGATAAATCGTATAGATGACAAACAAATAATGAAATGAGAACGCTAAATATTTCAATATCATAATATGCCTGTGGTTTATTCATAATATCACAGATATTTCTTAGATATTTTATACATCTTTGGATATCATATGGAGTTTGTTGCTACTGGAGTAGTTTATTAGGAATATTCCTAGTAATATGAGAATAAAGCCGAGGAACTCTTCGCCCTTTATTGTCTCGTTTAGATACAGATAGCCGAATATTAGAGTTAGCACGGGATATATTGAGGTTAATATGGCAACTAAGGCAATTGATTTGTCATTATTTACGATATATAGATATAGATATTTTGAAATAAATAATAAGATAGTTATAAAAAATATCCCAGTTATTATGCTGGTATCATTAAGCAATATAGTCGCATCCTTGATAATATACGCATTATCATAGTATAACATTAAAAGTAATGCAGCCAAAAATTGGATACCAGAACCTATTATGATAAATGATAGGATGTTTATCTTTCTCAATAAATACTTTTCAAATATTGGTGAAATGCCCCATATGACATTCACAAATAAATAATATAATAACAGCATTATACTATATATAAACATAGAATATATTATATTATCTGTAATGAAAATGAACTGTCACAATAAACTTATAGCATCCCAATATAACATTATCTCAAAAGTATTTGATAATTCTCGTGTAAGAATATGGAACAACGTCAAACAATTCCTCCTTGAAGACCAATCAAGAACCGCAAATACTTTGTTAGATTGTGGGTGTGGCAATGGTAAAAATATGATATACGCACAATCTCTGGGATATCATAGCGAAGGCTTTGATATCTCTGACAATTTATTAGATATCTGTAAAAATAAAGGGCTCAACGTATATTATCAAGATGTATTGAATCTCAAAGCTAATAAAAAATATAACAAGATTATCTCAATAGCCGTCCTACATCATCTACAAACATTTGAAGAACAAATCGCCGCCATCAAGATTTTATGCGATTGTCTGGATAATAATGGAAAACTACTCGTATCTTTCTGGTCAAAAGAAAAAACCTTAGAAGACATCAAAGAATATCGCAAAGACGGCCAAGACGGCCAAGACGGCCAGGCCTTGATAGTTCCTGATGTAAGAAGTAAGAGCGATAGCAGAGATTTTGTATTGGGCCCTAATTATGTTAGCTGGAAGCTTGATAGAGAAAATATTATTCAACGATTCTATTATATTCACGATTACAAAAGTATTCAAGAATTGGCAAAAAATATAAATGTAAAATATACGATATCTTGGGAACAGCAAAATTGGTTCATTCTATTTACTAAAGACATATAAGGAATATCTACTATATATTATTACGCTCTCATAGCTCAGTCGGTAGAGCGCTTGGCTTTTAACCAAGTGGTCGCGGGTTCGAGCCCCGCTGAGGGTGTCATAATTTATTTTTACAATATATTACAATATATATGAATATATTTGTAATATACTACTAACATATCTATTTTGATGATGTTGCGGATTCCACCGAATAATATTTAGAACTCGTGGGACTCACGGTAGCAGAAGACTTGGATTTTGCTGAATAATACTGAGAAGGAGACGCCATTATATAGAGCAGTCCTGTTATTACTTAAAACAATGACGAAATATATTATATGCTATGATAAAATATGAATATTATGAAAATAAAAACTGTTATATCAACTTTAATTGCGTAAAGGGATATGAATACGAGCTATATGTTAAGAAGAAGCTTAGGGATTACTATGATATCGCCGAAATCTATATGTGGGAAGAAGTTCCCGACGATTTATTGATAGTTTCTGGAATAATACAAAGCGATGATCTGGATATTATAAAGGGAAAATATAGAAGAAATAAATATAAGAGGAACTCAAATATACTTTTGGATACAGGAATAGATATTGTTTTTACTACAACAGACAATCACATATACCTCGTTCAATGCAAAGCATACAACTCTATAATATCTCAAAAACACTTATCGGGATTCTTTAGAATATTATTAGATACCTATATAATTGATAAAAATAAAGATATTATAAGAGGTCTCATAGTTCATACGAGCGAAATCTCGGATATTATTAAAGAAAGCTATTGCTATAAAGAAAAAATTATAAGCGAACTTTATTTGCCCTTTCATCTTACCGCATCACTTACTTCCCGAAAAAGAATCATATTCTCTAAAAAATATAATAAATTAAATAAATTAAACAATTTAAATATATTTAACATCATATATATGCTAAATATCAATGGTATAATACTGTATATCATATATATCCTTAACCTATATCTCAATAAATAGCTTCCTGGTATTACCTGGGATTAAAATGTTCCAATTTAAAAACTTTTAGAAAAAAATTGACACCAAAACTAACCAATAATATTACTATCGCAGTCAAAACAACTAAAGCAAGTCTTACAGCCTTACCAGTCTCAGCCTTACCAGCCTCAGCCTTACCAGTCTAAGCCTATCAAACTTCAAAAAGCCTTTCTAAGTTTTACCCAGAACAGTTTTAGAAGAATGTCCGCCGCTGCCCAGACCGCCCAGACCTTTCAGACATTCGCTGTCATTTTCAAGGAGCGTATGATGGATATGCCTGATGAGCTCAACGCTAAGAAGGATATTGACGAGTATTCCAAGAAGATTACCAAGGAAATCAAGGAAGAAGCCAAGAATAACAAGATTGAGAAAGCCGAAAAGAAGAAGGACGAAAAGAAAAAGAAGAAGAACAATCTGGACAAGGATGGCAACGAGAAGCCTAAGAGGGCTCTCACCAAGTATCAGCAGTATATCAAGGACAATCAGCAAAGGATTCGCGAAGAGTTTCCCGAGCTTTCAAATACCGAAAGGTTCTCCAAGTTGGCTGAAGAGTGGAAGGCTTACAAGGCTACTCTTGAGGATGCTGGAGAAGCCGGAGATGAGGCTACTGGCGATGAGGCAGGCGACACCGGCGAGGCTACGGATACAGAGATTACTAATGTGTCCGAAGATGACGAAGAGAAGCCTAAGAAGCAGAAGAAGGAACCGAAAGCTGCAAAAGCTGCTAAGAAGCCTAAGAAGGAGGCTAAGGCTAAGACCGATGCTGATGAGTAAAAAATAAATATGAGGGCTATATGATTGTGTATATGTATTATCTATTTTTATATTTTATTTCTTGGATTTTGCTTTTGGTTTTGATTTTGCCAATGCTTTTTGTTTCATTAGGTCCTTGTAGTCTGATATGTGGAGTAATTCTCCCTTATATTTGACATATTCCTTGCGAGAATCGGGCATTTTATAGATTTTCATTTGTTTCCCTAGAATCTCCTTATATATACTTTGCTTCTTTTGAGATACAACAGGTTTCTTAGCTACCTTTTTGCTCTTACCTTTTGATTTTCGTTTTCCTCCTTCCTGGTCTGCTTTTGTTTGCACGTTCCATATTTTTATTAATTCTCCTTTCACATAGGATGAAACCATTCCATCGGTATTTAAAATATATTCTTTAAGTTTTGGATATTTAAGATCTATTTCCGTATCTGTTGCATAAATATCTATAAATTTTTCAAGTTCTCCTTTTTCATAAAGATTTTTTTTATAGTAATTGATTGGATTTTCTGATATTTGTTTATAATCTGTCATTAAATCTTCATAATTCATATATAAGTACTTATTTCTTAACCCCCAAGGAGTTTCTGTTGTATTAGATGTTAAAAGATGAAGATTATCTATCATAAGATGGTAATATTTTTTCCAATTTAAATCTTCTAATTCAGCTTTTTGTAACACATCATATATCAGTTTAAGCTTTTTTAATATTTCTAACTTACGGTCAATTACATTTACTTTTAATGTGTTTAATTTATCAAAACCAAGTTGTTCGTGTTTAGTTATTTCAGATTCATCATATTCATCATCTATAGTATCCATATTCTATTATATAAATATAAAAAAATAATATATATATAGAAGAATATTACCTGAGAATACTCAGTTAGATTATTTATGATATCAAATATAATATGGTTATTATAGGTGCGGTAGGTTCAAGTTAGGTATGCTTAGTATGTTTGTTTTTGTGTTTGAGTAACTATATATTAAATTAGGCGCATTCCGTCGCTCGTTATGTATGTGCTTACTTCGTTCATCGTGATATCGCAGATTTTTTTAATGGGTTTTCCATATGTCCTAGGAAGCTTGGGAAATAGCGTAGCTTTATTAGGCCAATGTGATGTCATTCTCAACTCATTAAATATCCTTACTCTCTTTTCCAAATCCTTCTTTTTCGCAAATGCTCGCGGAACCATACAAACATATACCACGCATCTATAATTATAATTATCCGCCGCAGTTTTTTGAACAGGATTTCCGTAATGTAATGTTCTACTATCCCAAAATACTCCATATCCCCTGGGACATTTTATAGCAACCTCTCTACACCCTTTATTTATGTAGAAATCGTACTGCTCTTTGTTCGCCAATTTATACCAATCCTTTTTATCAGTAATTTTAAACTCCTTCTGAAATTCTTCGTGAAAACTGTTGCTATTCTCTAATATTACCAGCGTCGCATCTCCCTCATTCGTATCATACGCATTTACCCAACTCTGAATACATTCAAAATTATTTCTCGTATAACTCTGATCTACGTGAAACCACGAATTAGATTCGCGATTCGGTTTATCCAAAATGTAAATACTCGCACCATCAAAGCTCACAATTAAATCCTCCGTTCCCCATATTTTCGCAAAAGCCTCTATTATCTTCTTATTTTGCCTTACTTCCCACGCCAATTTAGAATGTCCTATTTTCCAATGCTGTATCAACATCTTGTGATTTGGAAATAATTCCGTAATCTGCTTGTAAGTCGCCTTATTATTCCTATCAATAGGTACTTCAAATTCTGCCGTTAATTTCTCCAATATTTCCCATTTATTTTCTATCATATTCTCGCATTCTTCCGTGTCTAATATAGGACATATTGCTACACCATATTTAATCACAGTCTCCTTGATATTCTCAGCATCACACAAGTACTTTTCATACTCATAAGCAAACTTCGTCATCACGCTATTTGTTTATAAAATTGTCCCATAACGCCACAGTCAATTTTTATCTTATGTAATATAAAAAAGTACATATTATATAATAAAAATAAAAAATATAAAAATACATAATATATATACATCAATTATATAACCTCGCACATATCTATCTTTTACTCATCGGCCTCGGCCTTCGCCTTTGGCTTTATCTCCTTCTTGGGCTTCTTAGCCGCTTTCGCCGCTTTCTTAGGCTTCTCTTCATCATCTTCGGACACATTAGTAATCTCCATATCCGTAGCCTCTGTGTCGGCGTCGCCGTTGCCGGTAGCGTCTCCGGTAGTATCGCCAGCTTCGCCGGCGTCTTCCGCATCCTCAAGAGTAGCCTTGTAAGCCTTCCACTCTTCAGCCAACTTGGAGAACCTTTCGGTATTTGAAAGCTCGGGAAACTCTTCGCGAATCCTTTGCTGATTGTCCTTGATATACTGCTGATACTTGGTAAGAGCCCTCTTAGGCTTCTCATTTCCGTCCTCGTCCAGATTGTTCTTCTTCTTTTTCTTGTCATCCTTCTTCTTTTCGGCTTTCTCAGCCTTGTTATTCTTGGCTTCTTCCTTGATTTCCTTGGTAATCTTCTTGGAATACTCATCAATATCCTTCTTAGCGTTGAGCTCATCAGGCATATCCATCATACGCTCCTTGAAAATGACAGCGAAGGTCTGTGCAGCGGACATTCTTCTAAAACTGTTCTGGGTAAAACTTAGAAAAGGCTTTTTGAAGTTTGATAGACTGAAACTGGTAAGACTGCGAGACTTGCTTTAGTTGTTTTGACTGCGATAGTAATATTATTGGTTTGTTTTGTTATCAATTTTTATCTAAAAGTTTTTAAATTAGAACATTTTAATCCCGGGTAATTATTTATATATTTGATGTATTCGCGGTTATATTAGATGAATTAGCAGTTATATTAGATGTATTTGTGGTTATGTTAGATGTTCTAGATACATTAGATGTATTTGTGGTTATGTTAGATGTATTTGTGGTTATGTTAGATGTTAATGGAGTTAATGGTGTGATGAAGGTAATAGATATATTGGATGAGGAACTCTTGATGTTGGAAGATAATGTCATATTGTATATTTGTTCTACGCGCGATTCTATATTTTCTACTCGTTCTATTAGGTTTTTAACAGCACCATATAGTGTATATTTAATTTGCGTCGTATTTAATGTAAGTAAATCATTTATTCCTTGGTTATTATCTAATGTCATTCTACCGACTTCAACGGCTTTTGGATATACTTGTTGTACTTCTTGAGCTATGAATCCTAATTGATTCTTATCATTCGTATTAACGCAATTATCCTTGAAGTTAAAATTATATAGCTCTATTTTTTTTACATTATCTAAACATTTTTCATATGATGCTTTGACAATATTCTCTTTTATTCTTCTATCCGATTGAACTACCCAATTTTCTGAACCAGTCTGTGTATATCCACCTACAGATGTAAAGATAAACCCGCGGACATCAAGAGAATACTCTGGGCTCGTAGTACCAATCCCTACACTTCCCATATGATACACATTAGTATTAGAAGAGTTGTAAGTCCATTGAGCGCCTATTGGGTCTAATATGGGATTTAAGAGATTATAACGGATTGATAACGGACTTGGTAAAAGTTCCTGTCCGTATATATACCATTCGTTAAAGTTTAATATATCTGCTGTACTACCTAATAATTTATTAACAACAAGACCATAATAAGTATATGTATTTGTTATTTCGGGAGTTGTCTGTTCATATTTATAAGAAGCATTATATATAGCATCTGTTTTATTTACAAGTTCAACCCAAGTAATATTATCGTTAGAGCCATAGATTTTGAAATCTTTTGGTGATCTTTCGCGGATTTGTTGTGTATTATCTGTTCTCATTAAAAAATCAAATCTAGTAAGTTTTATAGCAACCGGCAATTGTATTTTAAGCCAATCTCCTAAATATCCTGCTACTATAAAGTCAGAACCATTATAGATACCGTTAGTATATCTCAGCGCCCAAGCACCTGCTGTTACTTCACTTGTATTAAAACACTTAAACGGGTCAAAACTGCTTCCATATGTAGAAGAAAATGTAACTACATAAGTTCCGTTACCATAAACTTGTCCCGATACTGTTGTTGTGGCTGCCGAAAAGTTTCTAACGGGCGGGTACATTCTTTCAATTTTATAATTATTAATAGTATTAATAAATGTCGCCGGTTTAGGAGTTATTAATATATTTGAATTATTTACATTAATATTATATGTTCCCCGCAATACAATATTACTATGGTTATTAATGTCGGCTAATGTAGGAACTGGGAAGTTTAATGTATATGAGGTGTTAGCGGGATATACAAAAGGCACATCATTATCATATTTAACATATACGCCGCCTGTTACTGGTTGAAATATATACCCTCCATGATTATTTTCCTCAGCATATAATTGGGTAGACGCACTAAGCAAAGTACCATCAATATTAATATAATACATATAAATACTGGGATCTGGATCTACGCCAATTGTTGATGTACGATTATAAATAAATTGATCGTAGCCAGGACCTTGATAATTTGTAGAATTTTTAGCTGCAAATCCCAACGGTTTTATTGTTGTTTTATAAGCATGAGGATATGCTGATTGATAATTATAATTTGTTGTAAATGTACTTGCTTTTTTCATTTCACTTGATTCAAAAACCATCCATAAATCTTTATAATTGGAATTTATCTCACTTACATGAAGTACAAATAAATAATATTTAACTTCTGGTTCATTAAATTCAATAGCCCATTCATTATTATTATCATTTTTATTTCCTACTGTAAATGTTCCAGATATACTTGTGCTATTAAAAGTATTTCCTAAATAAGCATTAACTTTATTAGCAGGCTTATGTTTTATTTTAACCCAATTAGTCATTCCAGTCATTTCACTAATAGCATCTTGTTTTGGATAATCAAAAACCAATTTTTTATGCGTCCCACCATCAAGCTCAAAAACCATCTTCTCATCACCGCCAACATTCCACTCTGAAAACATCATATATCCTCCAGCATAATTTCCTATTGTTGATAATACTACCATCGTATAATAACGATACTTTGGAAGATTTGCTGTAAAATTGACTATTGTATATTGTTCATTCACATATGAAAGAGATGTTGTTTGGTCATGTATCTGCGTCCAAGAAGAATGATTATTATCGTTCCAACAAGAAGCATCATCAGAGGCAAATATCTTAAATGCTTTTGGAGCGCCAAGTATAAAAGCATCGCCTGTAAATCCTGCTTGAAGAGGGCGAGGGGCAATTCTCATTCTCTCTGGATATATAGAGCGACCAAAATCAATACTTATCGCTATACCAGCGAATGTTTTAAATCTTGTAGCACCTGCGTAAGTATTACCTGTTGCTGTATATGATGGTAGAGAATGATAATGGTCTTGGGAAGTTATTATATTATTAAATAAGAAATATACATATGCCGTGTTTAATACAGCATCAGATACTTTTACACGAACTGTATAACCATTATCAGTCCAAGATGATGATGTAGTTGCTGGCGTTCTTGGATAATAAGCATCTGCTACGAGAACAGATGGATTAACCGTAGGTTCCGTTGTCAAAAGATTAGTAGTAGGAATAGTACCCAATAAATATCTTATTATTACTATACCTGAACCGCCTTTACCTGCTGAACCTCCTGTGTAAAAACCTCCTCCACCACCACCAGAACCAGTTCCATTTAATCCACTTGTACCAGCAATTGTTCCATTTCCACCATTTCCTCCTATACTTGAACCTCCTATACCACTCCAATTTGTCCCCTGATTTCTACCACCACCACCTCCAGCAGCATAAAATGTGTTTGTTCCAGTAATACTATTTGATTTTCCCTCACCACCATTACCATTTGTAAAACCTGAACTTCCCGCTCCTCCTCCGCCAGAACCATAATATTCACCTGTAATATTAATAGGAGTTCCGCCATTATTGCCTTCTGTATTAGTATCAGTATCAAGACCTGCTGTACCATTCCAATCAGCGCCACCACCACTACCACCACTATTCCCGGATGGTGCATTATCACTTGCTCCACCGCCTCCCCCTTTTGCCGTTATTCCATAAAATGATGTATCACTACCATTACCTCCTCTTGTATCATTATTAGGAGCAGCAATACCGCCATTTCCAACACTTATAATATAAGTTCCGGTTGTAATCACCGCATTTTTTTGATAATAATATCCGCCGGCACCACCACCGCCACCAGTATGATATCCTCCACCACCACCACCGCCAACAATCAAGATATCGCAAGTTGTGCTCTTGGGAAAAACTCGAGTAAAATCTGCTGTATTAGCAGTCCCCGAGTATGTATAGGATTCAACGGCGTATACATTGCTACCATCTTGAATATTTATGATAGGAGTTACTTGAGCCGTTTGGAGATTATCCCTGACTATAGTATCTATATTATCATTTCTACGATATAAATCACTCTTGACAGTCTCTATGATATAGTTGCTGCCTGTGCTGTATTGGACACCTATATTACTGTGATTCAAAGTAATAGGCATAGATATTCAAGATATGCTTAGATGCTCTATAATAATAATTATAAATAATTATAGCTATAAAAAACAAGGGAGGTTTTGAGATATTTATGGAATGTAATGTAATGTAATATTTATGGAATGTAATGTAATATTTATGGAATGTAATGTAATATTTATGGAATGTAATGTAATGTAATGTAATATTTATGGAATGCTGTAGGTTGTTTTTATGTGTTCCATTTTTATCTTGATATTTTCTATTTTTTCTATCAGGCTTTTTACAGCTCCATAGAGCGTATAGTCTATCTGGGTTATATTTAATGTTAGTAAATCATCTATCTTTTGTTCCAGATTCACTATCATCTTCCCGACTTCAACTGCTTTTGGATATACTTGTTGTACTTCTTGAGCTATGAAACCTAACTGATGCCTGTCATTAGTATTAACACAATTATCCTTAAAGTTAAAATTGTAAAGCTCAATATTTTTAACATTTTCTAAACATTTGTCGTATGATGCTTTTACAATATTCTCCTTTATTCTTCTGTCTGACAGAACAGACCATTTAGTTAAAGTGCTTGATGTATATCCGCCAGAAGATGAATAGATAGTACCACGGACATCAAGCTGATACTCTGGGCTCGTAGTACCAATCCCAACACTTCCCATATGATACACATTAGTATTAGAAGAGCTATAAGTCCATTGAGCGCCTACTGGGTCTATTACTGGTTTTAAAACATTATAATTTATTCCAATTGTAGAAGCAGTAATAGGCGATGCTAACTTAGGAACATGTTTTCCTGTCTTTGAAACAATTGAAGAAGAATTATTATTTATAGTAATATCATACTGACCTTCTAATACAACATTATTAATAGTATTGATATTTGTTAATGTAGGTACCGGAAAGTTTAATGTATATATCGTATTAGGTATTAATGTACTCGCTGTAGAATCCCTAACTAATACACACATACCACCAAAAGTACTCCTTATAAATTGATTACCTGCAAAGGAGTTTTCACCATAAACAATTAATCCGTCAGTATCCATATCATTGATTGAAATCCAAGGGTCTTCTCCACCATTAGGGTTCCTATTCCACCATTTAGCAGTATAAGCATAATTTTTTGCGGACGATTTTATAATATTTCTTTCTGTATAAGAATAAACACCTAATACTGATGATTTAGGACATTGTAGCCAATGAGTCATATCAAATGTACCGAAGAACATTTCATCAAATGTTCCAAAAGGGACAGCCCATTCATTAGTATAATTATATGGCGTTCCTATTATTGGAACATTTATAGTTGTTGTATTTATATAATTTCCAACATACCACCTATTAAGATCAGGAGGTAAATATCTAACAATTCTCCAACCTCCTACGCCTGTTTTAAGTTGTGCTTGATATTCTGCGCGTTTTCCTGGATCAAAAGAAATTACAGGGTCATAAGAAAAGTTTAATGATTTTACATCGGGTATTTTTCCAGTTTTTGAAAGTGATTTTAGCTTAATTATAACAATACCAGAACCGCCATCGCCTCCTTTGCCGGCTCCACCGCCTGTATACGCACCCCCTCCACCTCCGCCTCCTGTATGAGGAGCTCCATTTCCTCCTGGTGTATTTGGTTGTGCGTTTGTTGCTCCTCCACCACCAGCAAATCCATTAAAATATCCAGCTCCTCCGGTTGTTGTTCCCACAGCACCACCACCTCCGCCTCCTAAACCACCATTTCCTCCTGTTGTAGAATATCCTGCTCCTCCGCCTCCGCCTCCCCAATAATAAGGTGTTCCGAGAATATTTGATAATTTTCCTCTTCCACCATATGCTCCTCCTGCTGCCGTTGAAGGTCCTCCACCTACTTCTCCAGCACCTCCGCCACCTCCACTATAATAACTTTGCCCCCCATAACCTCCGCGAAATCCTTGACCTTCTACGGCTTTCCCTGCTTTTGAAACATTATTTACAGGGTCATATCCAGAACTACCACCACCTGAACCTCCATCACCTCCCTGTCCCTGTAATATATACGGTTGATGACTTGAACCTCCATAACCACCTCCAATAGCAATATAATTATCAAACGAAGAGTTGCCGCCTTGTTTGCCGTTAATTGCATACGGATGAACGCTTCTTTGTCCGTTTGTTCCTGGAGCAGGTGCTCCATCGCCTCCCTTACCAACTTTTACAGTATATGTTCCAGCCGTAACGAGAACATTATTCAATTCAATAACACCTCCACCTCCTCCGCCTCCACCCATATCCATACCTCCACCACCGCCACCGGCAACAATAAGCATATCACATATAGTATCCTCTGGTATATTAATATTATACGCAGATTGACTATCAGAAGAACCATTATGTACAAACATTCTAGTACTCTCAGTAAAATATCCCTCATTAACTCTTATTACTACTATGCCTGAACCTCCAGCACCACTTGTTTGTGTATCGTTTCCTTGTCCTCCACCTCCTCCTCCTGTTCCATCTAAACCATTTTGAGCTGTACCAGTATCACTTCCATAACCACCACCTCCTCTTGATTCAATTGTAGGATATAATGGGTCAAAAACTTGTGATACTGAACCGTCCCAATCTGTTCCATTACCACCGCCGGCATATACAACAGATGTACCTGTGATATCTATTGCTAAACCTAAACCACCATAACCCGCATTTGCTGTACCTTGAAGACCATGGTTTTTTCCTACACCTCCTGCACCACCACCACCACCACCTTTATAATCTTCAATTTGGTCGCCTGATAAATTACCATAACAACCCTCGGGTGAAATCAAATCTGTATTATTATATGTTGAATTATTTACAATATTAACAATTGAATTGTTAAACTTATTATTAGGCGTTAATAATGAGGTTGGATTTGATACAGTCAACATAGAATAATTTCTACCTCCAGCACTACCACCTGTATTATTTAAAGCACCATACCCCCCGTGTCCACCTGCTCCTCCTTTTGCTAAATATTCTTTTGTATTATCTGATTTTATAAATTGACTATCTTCTCCATTATATCCTGATAGGTCAGAATTTGTTCTGCCATTATTTATAGCATTTGCTTCTGTAAAAAATACACCTCTACCTCCTTTTCCTACTTTAATAGTATAAGTTCCATTTAGTATTTGATTTTTATGATATATTAATGCACCCGCACCACCGCCACCACCTCCTCTTCGTCCTCCTGCTCCACCTCCTCCTATAACCAAGATATCGCAATTCGTATTTACTGGGAAATTGATTGTGTAAGTTGTTTGATTTTCTGTTCCTCCGCTATGCGTAAAAACATTAGTTTTAAAAGGATATATATTTGGAGATACAATAGGAACTGTAGTCAAAAGATTGGTTGAAGGAATAGTACCCAATAAATATCTTATAATTACTATGCCTGAACCTCCGTTTCCACCTAAAAATGTACCACCTCCAGGATTAGAAGGACCGCCACCACCTCCGCCACTACCTGAACTATATGTAGCATCTCCGCCATTAGAACCCAGTAACTTTCCTCCATTACCAGCTGTAATATTTCCACCATTTCCTCCTCTTGTACCTGTAGATACGCCATTATTATATGCTCCTCCTCCACCGCCAGCACAATAATTTATAACAACTCCTGTAATATTGTTTGTTATACCATACCCGCCATCTCCACCACTTGTAGTAGTAGCACTAAATCCAGCACTAGTATATCCACCACCACCACCACCATTATAGGCAGGTCCTCCTGAAGCACCGTTATATCCTGTATATAGAGTACTATTATTAACAAATTGTATTGATGCTGTTCCTCCCAAACCTGTATTTGCTCCGCCATCACCGCATCCGCCACCACCAGAAGCACCATTTAATCCATTTGATATAGTTCCTGATATTCCTCTTGCTCCACCGCCACCTCCCGAAGATTCAAGTAATATTGTATTACTTACTGTTGATATAGATGAGTTTTTACCTGTTTCTCCATATTGAGTAGTAATATTACCTCCTAATCCTCCTCTTCCTGTTTTAATATTATATGTACCAGTATTGAATATATAATTTGTTTTTAATAAAAATTGTCCTGCTCCTCCACCTCCACCACCTCTACCATTATCTCCACCAACACCGCCACCACCGCCGCCACCGACAACCAAGATATCGCAAGTAGTGTTCTTAGTAAATACGCGAGTAAAATCTTTTGTATTAGCAGCCCCCGAATATGTATAGGATTCAACGGCGTATACATTACCGCTATCTACATATGTCGTAGGAGTTACAGGTGCAACTTGGATATTATCCCTTACTATAGTATCTACGATTTCATTTCTACGATACAAATGACTCTTTACAGTCTCTATGATATAATTACTGCCTGTGCTGTATTGAACACCTATATTACTGTGATTCAAAGTAATAGGCATAGATATTCAAGATATGCTTAGATGCTCTATAATAATAATTATAAATAATTATAGCTATAAAAAACAAAGGAAACAAAGGAAATACCGGATATACAAAGCGACAAGATACTTTATAGCTTATTAAGAACTTATTAAGTAAAGTTTCGTAATAAGCTAAAAATTAAAGAATTATAATTCTTAATTATAATAGATTAGAGGAGGGTTTTCAATATGATAGAAAAATGTTCTATTGGTAATATGAGTTATAATATTCAAAATATAACATTAATAATTTTAATATTAATATTAATCATAGTAATCATATATTATCTCAAGAATAGTAGCTTAAAACACGATGAATTGATTGAGAAATATACAAATACAGATATTATTGATACTGGTATTTCTGATACTAATTATGGAATTAATAGTGCAACATTAAATGTTGCGCATTTTCCAACTAAAACAAGTACTATAACTTTAAGACCTTGTACAGTACATTTTAATAATGAAAAAAGTAGTAAATATCAATACAAAGATGAATGGCAAGAAATAGAAACTATTGATGGTAAAAAAGTTCCTTCTAAAATATTTGGAAAAGATAATTCAATAAATAATGATGAATTTACAATTAGTAATCTTAATTTTAGCGAAGTTTCAAAATGTTATAAACTAAATAATACTGGTAATAATGGATTTAAATACAATCATAATACAATTGTTGAATACAATAATACTGATTTTGTATATTTAAACAATGATAAATCAAAAAAATATATGGAAATGAACTTTAATTATAATAATAATAATGACGATTTTCAAGAAAAAGTGTTAGACTCTATATGTTCGTTACAATATTCCAAAATATTGAGTGGCACAAGTTTGAGCGGTGAAGTATTATATAGGTTAAAATTGGATAATGCTAACAAAATAACAGATATAAAATCTATTACTATCAATAGAACTAACAATCATAAATTTGATATTAATAGTAATACAAATTTGCCTATATTAATATCAAATAGTTCTACAGGTTATAGATATAATAATTCAACAAAGTTATTTGAATATTATAATACAAGTAGTACAAGTAGTAGTAGTAGTCAATTAGATAGAAAAATTAATGTACTACTATATAAATTTAATAGAGAATTATTATGTGATAATACAACAAATAATATACTGTCATATTCGTATGAAAATAAAATAATAAATATCAATAATTTATTAGAAATACCTATTAATAATAATGATTTAAGTATTCCAAGATCAGGACCTTTAGAATCTTCATTAAATAAAGGTCCTAAAGGTCATGATCTCTTCAATGCTATAAAAGTAGGAGGGAAAAAAGAAACATTGTTAGAAAATATTCAAAAATTAATATATAGTAATATTGATGAATATAATAGACCTATTGAGACAAAAATAGCTGGTTTAAAAAAAGAGTTACAAAAAATATCTGATGATTTTGAAAAATTTTACGATGAAAACAATACAAGGTCAAAATTTATAGAAAATGCCTGTGCTAATAATACTCTAATATATACGACTCTGTTAGATTCCGAAAATTATAATATAATAAAAGGGAAAGCTAAATTTAAATATGTTAACTATTCCATGCAAGATAATTTTGTTAGAAGGAATGAAATAACAGCACAGTTATTAATAAGGACAAGTCCTACGACTACAAGAGAAGTAGATGCGTATGATATTAAAATATATAAAATTGATACAAGTGATAAAACTATTACATTTGATAAAAAAACAACATGTGAAATATTAATAGTCGGCGGTGGCGGAGGCAGTGTCGGGGGTTTAGGTGGTGGTGGTGGTGCGGGTGCGGTAGTTCATATACCTGCCGCTGATATTCCAATTGGTGTATATAATATAACAGTTGGTGTTGGTGGTAATGGTAATACGCAAACAAATGCTTCAGGTAAAGGAGGCTTTTCGTCTATTAGAAGCATAATAGGCAACTCTATAAATATATTGGCGGAAGGAGGAGGAGGGGTATCTGGAGGATATAATGATAATAAATTAGGTAATGGTAATCCAGGTGGTTCAGGCGGAGGGGCTGCTGGTCCAAGTCAAACACAACTACTTAAAGGAGGATTAAAGGGTAATGAGAGTTCATTAGGGGGATTTACTGGTACAATATATGGTAATAAGGGCGGAGACAATACACATAAGAGAACCACCGGCACGACTAATGCGACTGGAGGAGGTGGCGCAGGTTCTGCCGCTCCCAATATAAATCCAAGTAGTGACACTGAGCCTGGTAATGGTGGCGATGGAAAAATGTTTGATATAACAGGGAGAGATATTTTTTATGGTGGCGGAGGTGGTGGTGGTTATTTATCAACGCCTACAAATGGAGGTAGAGGAGGAGGCGGCAATGGTGGTTATAATAGTAATGGCAAAAATGGTGCACCACATACAGGAGGAGGAGGAGGAGGAGGAGGAGTAAATTCATTTATGGGTGGTAATGGCGGTTCAGGCATAGTTATTATTAAATATAAGAAATCTGGTATCACAGACTCTACCAACCATAATATTAAAATTTTAACATTATATTATAATATAGACTATAATAATTATCCCGTACTTCCACTTAAGTCGTTGTATGCGTGGTATAAATTTGATGGAAATTCAAATGATAGTAGTGGAAATAATAGACATATGACATCAAATGCTTTTTCATTTAAATACGGATATAATTATATGTTAAAGAAACACTATGCAGATATGTCAACAGGTAATTTATACACAGAACAAATTAATTTAAGTTCAAGAGCATATACTATGACTTTTTGGATTAGAGCAAATGATACCACAGGCGCTTTTTGGATTACACAAGGTAGTAGTGGTTTTACTGGTGTAACTAACACATATTTACAGATTGGTACTCGTAAAAATAATAGTTATTGTTTAGCATTTTACGGAAATGAATTAGAAGCACCAGGCGAAGGGAGTTCTTGGCCTTATGGTAAAGAGTGTACATATTGGGTTTTTATGTCATATGTTGTTAAACAAAATAATAACAGAATAATATACAGAAATGGTAAAGTAATAAGTTCTGATCGTAATACAGCTGCGTTTAATGGTTCCGCCGGTATTACTATTAGTAAGCACAATGAATATATATCTGATTTACGAATATATGAAGATGCGCTTACAAAAGAAGAAATTTTATCATTATATGAAATGTATTTTAGAACGGTTGAATATAAATTAAAAAATACAAAGGATTCCATTAGTAGCATAGATAATGAAGATACACAAATCATTAGAAGCGAAGAAATTAATGCGTCATTGTATATTACATCTACATATGTTGATTCTTCAGAATCAGCAGCTTTAGATGATTATAAGTTTAATATTTCAATTGATAATAAAGTCACAAGTATAATAAGAAATGGTATTAATTTACACGAAGAATTTTTATATTATACTATAAAATATAATATTTATGATACATTAGTAAATATTAATAATAAAGATATAACATTTTCAAATGATAGCCAAGATTTAAATATATATGATTATCAACCTAATATAGGTATTATTATTGATGATAATAATAAAAATAAATATAATATATATAAAATAAGTACAAATATAAATAAAATATATAAAATAGAATCAGAAAAAATATCCTTTGATATTAATTTAATATTTAATAGAAATGATTCACCAACAAATCTCGTATTTAATACTGATTACAGTATTAAATATATTTATCCTTCTACCAGTGTTAGTGAAAACAGCGTAATTATTCCTATAGATATAATATTAACTATAAAACCTTTACAACAACAAGGATATATACATATATATACTCAATATAACAACAATAATATATTTACATTTTTGGGAGGACCAGGTATTAGCAATTTTAACTCTATCGGAGACGATGCTACAGTTTGGGAAAAATCTTTAAAATCAAAAAATAATGGTTGGAGTATTATATCTAAAAATATAGATATAACAAGTGAAGAAAGTAAAAAAATTAATAATGATAATCTTGAATCAAAATGTAATAATTTACAAAATATTACTATTTGTAATATTAATAAATTGAAAAAGATAAAAACAATTTTATCTAACTACAATCCGCCTGAAAGTAATGAACCTAGATTAATTACTGATGCTGTTATTACAAATGTTTTGATGGACAGTAATAATGTATATACGACAAATATTAATGAATTAATATCATATGAATCTCCTACAGAAAAAACAGGAATAAAAAATGTATCGGGGTTTAATATAAAAGATACAGCAACAAAATACATATATTTTAAATCTTCAAGGGTGTAAACATATTTCCAATGTTGTTATATTGGATAATCCTATTATTAAATGAACTATGGTTTATGGAATACAGAGATATTTTATAGCTTATTACACCGACCGAAAAGAAAAATGAGACAAAACTATTATAAAAAATATAATAATTATGTTATTCATCTTTTCTATCGGTGTAAATGATCGCATTTAAGCGACTAACTACAATTTGACGGCACTATCGTGGTTTGTAGTTTTTGTAAATCAACTCCTCTCTTATACCTTTCTGGTCGTTCATCATATTCTATATAATAGTTAAAAACTTTTTGAATATTTTTACAACCATTTTTATCACGATTGATACAACCATTCCGTTTATTTTCCATTTTATATGTTAGGATAGAATGCATCTTTCGCTCTTTATTTCTTTTATCTGGTAGATAAAGGTTTTTACTTAATTCTTCTGTCTTGTAATTTAGACACGAAGTTCTATATTCATCTATGTTATAAACCTTAAAACGCTCTTGTAATTTTCTTTTTAATGATAGATTGGGTGTAGAAATAAAGTTTTTCATTTGCTTACCTATACTCCAATCACCAATTATAATAATACTATCTTTTGTATATGTCTTTTCAATCTTATTAAGCATATTATCTTCTTTTCTTTTTTTATTTATAAAAGCATACCATTTATATTGTCTAAACTTATTATTTTGATATAACTTATATAATACTTCATTAGTGTTTATCTTTTTAGTTATAAATTCTCTATATTTATTTATATTACAACTTTTAGAATTATATAATGATAATTCATTCTCTTTTGATGTAATTTCTAATTCATCTCTATATTTTTTAAGAATGTTTTGATATTTTAGTCTTTTGGTTTCATTTACTCTTTGTTTATTAGTATAAGAATAAAACCTACCATCATCATTCATCATAGTAAATAAACTTCTTTTACCAGGATCAATAAAAATATGTTTTCCTTCTAAATCTACTTTTTCAACATCATCAATATAGGGAAATTCTTGTGTTTTTTCAATCTTTTTAGGTTTATCCTTTTGTTTTAATTTATTTAACTCTTTCTTTTCATCTTGTAATATTTTTTTATCCAATTTCTTTTTTTCCTTCTCTTCTTCAGTCATTTCTTTAGCATCTTTTCGTCCTTTCTTCATCTTTTCCTTTTTAATCTTTTCACCTTCAATATAATCATTATGAATAAATCTTAAAGAAGTAGCATAACCATCTGTAATAATAGTATTATCAAACTTATAATCTTTTATTCTTTGTGTTATATTAAAATATTTATCCCATAAGAACTCTTTATTAACTTCTATATTGTCTAAATACTCCTTTTTTCCTTTGTCTACTAATAATTCTATTACTGATTTAGTATCAATTTGAATATGATTAGGAATTATAGAAGATTGTAAGGGAAAGAATTGATACATTTTACCCTCTATTTTTTCTAATGCAATATTCATAAAAATCATATATTTTAGATACTTTTGAGGTGTAGCTTTAACATCATAATAATAATTGATTTCAAATTCTTCTGGAACTATCTTGATACGATATTCTTTAATCCAATTATGGAACTTAACATTCGCTTTCAAAGTACCATTTAGTATATCATTTTTAACAATATATAAATCTTTAAATAACTGCTTTTTAAACTCTTTATTAGTAATTTCATCCTTGTAGAAGACCTTAAAATAAGAGTTTATAAAACGATTTACATATGAAACAAATAGAACAACATTTAATAATCTAACGGAGACAGCGTTTTCAAATAATGTTAATAAATTAACAGCAAGTGGGTCAGCTACATTAACAAGCTTAAATAATATGTTTGATATTTCAACGGCTAATGCTGCAAAAGCAACCGCTGTAGAACAAAAAATAACCTATAATATCGCTACCACTCCAGGGATACAATCGCCGTTGAGCATTAAAAAAAATAGTAGTACTATTAGCCTCGCCGATGAAAACTCTTTAGATAATTTAAAGACAACATATAACAATATACATAATTATAACGAATCAAGCGGTGGTACTATGACCCCTATTATAAATACTAATACTTTTGGTTCAATATTAGACCCTGTTGCAACAGATATAGAAGAATATATATCTTATGAATTTCCTTCGGCGCCATCAGAAGACAAATTAACTCCAAGTAGCAGAACGACAGCATTTGATATTAAGAGTAATGCTACGAAATATATTTATTTCAAAAAAATATAATAATATCTTAGAAATATCTATAAATAAAAATAAAACCACAATTAACAATTTATAACATAGTATTATATCTCTTGCCTTTGCCTTGTTTTTTATAGCTATAATTATTTATAATTATTATTATAGAGCATCTAAGCATATCTTGAATATCTATGCCTATTACTTTGAATCACAGTAATATAAGCGTTCAATATAGCAGTGACAAAAGTTATATCATAGAAACTGTAAAGAGTGATTTGTATCGTAGAAATGAATTAATTGATACTATCGTAAGGGATAATATCCAAACGGCTCCTGTAACTCCTAGTATATATATTGAAAATGGCACAAATAATGTATATGCTGTAGAATCCTATACATACTCAGGGTCTGCAAATACTGCTGATTATACTCGCGTTTTTCCTAAGAGCACTACTTGCGATATCTTGATTGTTGGAGGTGGCGGAGCGGGAGGTACATATATTGGTGGAGGTGGTGGTGGAGGCGGTGTTTTACACATAGAAAATGCTAATATTTCAGCAGGAACATATAATATTCAAGTTGGGAAGGGAGGGACAGGTGTTACTGGAGGTGCTTCTGGGACAACAGCACAAAATGGTTCAAGTAGTAAAGCGTTTGGAATTGAAGTTTTCGGAGGAGGATATGGTGGTGTAGGTCAATGGGGTACAAGCGCTGTACAACAAGCGGGGGCAAATGGTGGTAGTGGAGGAGGCGGAGGTTCGTGTTATACCGGTACTGCAGTTTTGGGAGGAACTGTAATACAACCAAGTTTTACGAGTTCAGTTATAACAGCAAATAATTATACATATTATGGAGGGAATGGTGCTTCAGGACTTCTATTTAATAATAATAGTTATGGAGCAATCGGAGCAAATGGGGGAGGAGGTGCTGGTGGTAATGCTCCTGCTAACACAGACCAATTAAATGCTGGAGCAGGAGCAGACGGAATTGCTATAAATATAACGGGTACAAGTTATTTCTGGGGAGGCGGAGGTGGTGGTGGTCTATATGGCGGAACTTATAATGGAAAAGCAGGAAATGGTGGAAAAGGAGGTGGTGGAGGTGGTAGTGGTTCGCAAGTAGCAGACCAAGTAGGAATAGGTGGTATAGGCGGTATTACATTTGGACAAGATGGAGACTTGGAGGGAGATGGAACACCAACCGCAGGAAATGGAGGAGATGGTACTGGAGGTGGTGGTGGAGGTTGCGGTAGAACAACAGCTTCACCGAATGCTGTTTCAGGAAAAGGAGGTTCAGGCATAGTAATCATAAGATATTTATTAGGTACTATACCTGCTAATAATCTTTTGACTTCTGAACCTGTTGTTATAGCTCCAACATTTACTGAAACTGTTAGGTCATTCACGCATAGCGGAGGAGCAGAAGACCAAACAACTCATACTATTACAATAGGACAGAATACTATATGTGATATATTTATAGTTGGCGGTGGTGGTGGCGGTTCATCAGGACACGGAGGTGGTGGTGGAGCAGGTCAATTAGTTTTAATTCATCAAGCAATTTTAAGCGGAACATATACAATTAAAGTAGGGAAAGGAGGTTTAGGGGGGATATCTGCAAGTGAAGTAATGTCAAGGCATGCTACAAAAGGTATAAATAGTGAGTTTGGAACTGTAATTGCCCAAGGTGGTGGGGCAAATGGTGCTACAGCAAGTGATAAAAACGGAGGTAGTGGTGCAGGAGGTGATGGATATTCGACTGATGGAGGAACAACGGGAGGAGGTAATAAAGATACTACAATAGATATATATCCTAATGCTACAGTTTATACAAGAGGTAATAATGGAGGTAATAATGGCGGTCCTAATGTCGGGGTATTTATAGGAATTAATGGCGGAGGTGGTGGTGGTGCTGGTGAAAATGGAACAACAAGTTCAACATCCTCGCCTTTTGGAAAAGGAGGAGATGGTTTATCAGGTATAAGTGAAATAAATTATGATTTTAAAACTAACTTTGGCACAAATGTAGGAAAAACTGAAAGCGATGGATTAGTATGGTTTGCTGGCGGAGGAGGAGGTGGTTCTGGTTCTGAGGTTGGCGCAGGTGCTGGTTCGGGAGGAAAAGGAGGTGGTGGAAATGGTGCTTACGGGACTAATGTTAATGCTGTCAATGGTTTAATTAATACAGGAAGTGGAGGAGGAGGAGGAAGTGGTTCTAATGGCGATGGCGGCGACGGTGGTTCAGGAATTGTAATAATCAAGTTCAAATCAATTGTCGGTGCTGGTATTCTAGAAGGCATAACGCATAAAAGACTTAACTTTGCTTATAATAATGATAATTTAGTTGCCTGGTATAAGTTTAATGGTGATTATCTTGATAGTAGTGGGAACGGCCATAATTTAACTAATGTTGGTACAGTAATTCAATCAACTTATATAATAGAAGGGCAGGCTGTAGAGTTTGATAGTACAGATTATTTAGAGTTTCCAGCTACGATAAATCCTTATACAATCTGGAATGGTAAAGGAATAACATTCAGTTGTTGGGTTAGAATTACAGCACACGAAACAAATGCTGTTTTAATAGAGTTTCAACCATCATTATCAAATAGTCAAGGATTATTAATTGGTTTAAAAACTACAACCGGTGGTAATAAAGCATTGATTATAATTGTTAATAATGCTACTATATTTAGTTATAGCGATTGGAATAATTCTTTAATTACTAATTTAAATGTATGGAGACATTTAGTATTTTGTGTAAGTTCATCTGGGATATGGGATGTATATCTTGATAATGTAAGAATTAATGGTACTGAAACAGCTAATATTCCTAATATTACTTATAATTTTAGATTTATAAACCGCACTGTTTGGGGTAGCACAACAATGTGGGACGGTCAAATGGACGATTTCCGTATATATGATAGGGCTTTATCTGCGACGGATGTATCATTGCTTTATAATAAGACTTATCCTATACCCAATTTATACACATTAAACTTCCCTGTTCCTACGATAGCCGATATTAACAATAATAGTAATATTGTATTACGAGGAGCCTACGATATAGCTTTGAGTACTTCAAATGCTTTAATAATACCGAAAGAAGGTCAGCATATTCATAATCCTTCGGTATTAATTAGAGATAGTAGCGAGAGAATATATCCGCCTGTTAGAAACTTTACTTCAGATACTACAATAATATCAGGACAATTATATGGAAACGGTACTTATATTGTTAGTGCTTCAACATTTTTTATAGGAGAAGAGACTTTTAGAGTATTTAATGGTACTAATAGTGGATGGACGCAATCTACAGCTAAATATGATGGTTCACCTGCTGGAACATACACTGGTCTTTTAAGTTTAGGAGGATTTACAGGAGAATGGATAAAAGTTCAATTACCTGTTTCAATAAAATTAACGAGATACATAATAGAGGCTTCATCAATAGGAGGTGTTAACAGAGCACCATCTATTTATAAAATATTTGGTTCTAACAATAATATTGATTGGGAACAAGTAGTATATAAATCAGTTCCTCTTGTATCGTCCAATTATATATCAAACAAATATGAAGAAAAAGTATCAAGTAATAATTATTATAGATTTTTTGCTTTAGTTATTGGTAAAAATATTGGGTTAGATGTTTGGTTAGGTATAGGAGAATGGTATATATACGGTCAGGAGTTTTCTAACAATTCTCTATCAATCCGCTATAATATCTTAAATCCCATATTAGATCCAATAGGCGCTCAATGGACTTATAGTTCTTCTAATACTAATGTGTATCATATGGGAAGTGTTGGGATTGGCACTACGAACCCTGAGTATCAACTTGATGTCCGTGGTGCTATTTATTCGTCTGTTGGCGGATATACGCAAACCGGTTTAACTACCTGGACTGTAACTTCGGATAAGAGAATTAAGGATAATATTGTAAGAGCTTCATATGATAAATGTTTGGAGAATGTTAAAAACATAGAACTGTATAATTTTAACTTCAAGAATAATTGCATTAATACGAATGACAAGCATCAATTAGGCTTCATAGCTCAAGAAGTGCAACAAGTGTATCCTAAGGCAGTTGAAGTCGGTAAGATTATATTAAATACAAACGAAGCAATAGACGATATCCTAACATTGAATACAACGCAAATAGATTACACACTATATGGGGCTGTTAAAAACCTAATAGAAAAAATAGAGGACATAGACAATGATTTAGAAAGCATAGAGAAAGCTGTGGGGATGGGGGAACCGCTGGGGGAGACCGCCCCCAACGCGGTTATCAAGGAGAAACACTTTTCTCCAAGACGGAATAAATAGATAAGGGGAAGGTAATTAAGGAAGAATTTTCAAAGAGTATTTAAGACTTTCTTCTACTGAATGGCCGACGGAATCTGCGATTAACTTTCTTTCTCGGAAGGATGCGCCTGAGATATTGATAGTTGTCAGATACATTCTGCGAAGGTCTAGAGCGCCTATTTTTTTTCCATAAACCTTCATCATAATATTGAAGAACTTAAGACTTAAAGCGGATATGGAGTATTCTTTACCTAGAATGAATCCGGAGGAAGGTAAAAGGGGCTTAATTTCTGTAGGTATAGGTATAGATATATTTTTTTATTTTTAGTAAAAGAGTCTTTAATAAAGAGGAAGTCATTATCGTAGTGGTTGCCGATGGAAGGGGAGGAGGACATAGAGCGATAATCGTCAAGCCTTCTAGTGGGGAGTAAGGTCATATTATAAACATTATTTACATACATTCATAGTTTATGTATATTCAAACAAATTTTATACACTATTATTATAATGTCTTTATAATCCTTAGTAAAAATTAAGAATTATTGGTATAAATATTAGATGTTTCAATAATTGGTGTTATAAAAACCTTATCATATAAATTATTTATTTTTGATTCAATATTATCAACCTTTTCTATTAGTTTTTTTACAGCACCATATAATGTATATTTTATTTGCGTTGTATTTAATGTTAAAATATCTTCTGTCCCGCCATTATTCTTCATCATCTTACCTACTTCAACTGCCTTAGGATACACCTGTTGTACCTCTTGAGCTATAAATCCTAACTGATGTCTGTCATTCGTACTGACATAGTTATCCTTAAAGTTAAAATTATATAGCTCAATGTTTTTGATATTCTCCAAACATTTCTCATAAGATGCCTTTACTATATTTTCTTTTATTCTGCGGTCTGAAGTTATAGACCAAGTTGTTAATCCTGATTGCGTGAATCCGCCAGTAGATGAAAAGATGTTTCCGCGGACATCAAGATGATACTCAGGGCTCGTAGTACCTATCCCAACACTTCCCATATGATACACATTAGTATTATTTGAACTATAAGTCCATTGAGCGCCTATAGGGTCTTGTGTAGGGTTTAAGAGATTATAGCGGAGAGATAGGGAACTTGGTAAAACTTCTTGTCCGTATATATACCATTCGTCAAAGTTTAATAGTACACCTGTACTAAATAATTTATTAACTACAAGAGCATAAAAAGAATACGCTCTTGTTATCTCTGGGGTTGTCTGTTCATATATATAAGACGCATTATATACAGCGTCTATTTTAGTAACAAGTTCAACCCAAGTAATACCATCGTTAGAACCATATATTTTGAAATCTTTTGGTGATCTGGAGCGATAAAGCGCACTTCCTTCATTTCTCATTAAAAATTCAAATCTAGTAAGTTTAATAGCAACAGGCAATTGTATTTTAAGCCAATCTCCTAAATATCCTTCTACTATAAAACTTGTACTATTAAAATTACCTGCTGTATATCTATTATCTGCCCAAATACCGCCTGCTATATCACTTGTATTAAAACATTTAAATGGGTCATAACCGCTCCCATATGTAGAAGAATATGAAACTACATAAGTTCCATTACCGTATGTTTGTCCTGAGAGTGTTGTTGTTGCTGCCGAAAAGTTTCTAACAGGAGGGTACATTCTTTCTACACTGTAATTAGTAAATGTAGTAGGTTGGGGGATATACTGACCTGTTTTAGGGATTATTACAGCATTTGATGTACTCAAAGCTATATCATAAGCTCCTCGTAATACAATATTACTATTATTGTTAATATCGGCTATTGTAGGAACTGGAAAGTTTATTGTGTATGTGTTAGGAATAGATATTGTTGTAGCTGTTGCAGAATCTCTAACTAATACACACATACCACCATAGGCATTTATTAACCCTGTACCTCCTAAATTTCCATTTTCACCATAAACTATTAGTTGCGGTACACTATTATGGTCAGTAATACTAACCCATGGTTCATGTATTGCACTATCTCTTTGATACCATCTCGCGCTATAAGGTGTTGAACTTGAAGAAGAACTTATTATAGGTCTTAAAGCATTATCATATGTACCTAAAACTGATGTTTTTAAACATCTTAACCAATAAGTCATATCAAAAGTACCAAAAAACATTTCGTCAAATGTTCCAAAAGGAACACCCCATTCGTTAGTATAATTATATGCTGTCCCTATATTTGTTGAATTGACAGAAGTTGAAGTAAAATTATTCCCACTATACCACCTTCCAAGATTAGGAGGTAAAAATCTAACAATTCTCCATCCACCTACACCAGTTTTAAGTTGAGCTTGATATTCAGTGTATTTTGTGGCATCAAAATAATATCCCAAACTATCAAAAGCAAAATTCAATCTTTTATGCGTTATGCCTTCTAGAATAGGTCCTGTGAAAGATTTTAACTTGATTATGACAATACCTGAGCCTCCGTTTCCGGCTGTTGTAGTTGTATAACCTGAACCACCACCACCGCCTCCTGAACCAGCACCTCCATTCATATTTACAGGAGCATTATATGCATCAGCACCTCCTGTCCCGAATCCTAAAGACCCTTGGCCATCATTTCTTTCTCCAGCTCCACCTCCTCCTCTACCTCCGTCTGTAGGCGTTGATTGATAACCACCACCTCCTCCGCCACCACCCCAATAATAATTTACTCCTGTAATATTTACTAATACACCTGCACCTCCATTGCCTGTTTTTGTTCCCGATCCATTACCATTCCCACCAACGGCGCCAGCTCCTCCACCTCCTGATGACTGAACGCCGTTGACTTGTGTAATACCAGTCCCTCCAATATTACCATTATATAATGTAGCAGTAGTTAATATAGTTCCTTTCGTAGATGTACCAACAGTTCCTGCACTAACATTAGCACTCATATTCGTATTTCTACTAGGACCTCCAGAACCACTACCACCGCTATTTGCTGTAGTATTAATACCCCATGCAACATTCCCGGCACAACCTCCACCTAATAATGTAGCACCAAAAGCTTCTGACGATTGACCTCTTACTTCTCCTGGTGTTCCTCCCCTACCAACTTTAATAATATAAGTTCCAGCTGCTATACTTATGTTTGCTCCATATAAGACAGCACCTCCTCCACCCCCAGCACCAATATCCTTTCCACCAGCACCGCCGCCGCCAACTATCAAGATATCACATATAGTATCTCGCCCTAGTGTAATAGTATGTGTTGTTTGGGTTTCAGCTCCTCCGCTATGTACGAATGTTCTAATAGTTTCAGTAAATGTCGGTGATGTTATAATAGGTTCATTCGCATTCGTCAAAAGATTATTAGAAGGAATAGTTCCCAATAAATATCTTATGATGACTATACCTGAACCTCCTGAACCAGCGGGTAAATCAGGGTCTTGGGTATAACTACCACCGCCACCACCACTACCTGTTCCATCTACTCCACTTGTCGCATCTCTTAAATAACTTGTAGATGTTCTAATTCTACCATTACCTCCAATACCTGAACCTCCTATACCTTGACTTATATTATTTTCTATTTCATATTGACCTCCTCCACCACCAGCTGCATAAAATTGACTGACACCAGTTATATTTATTTGAACGCCAGCGTTTCCATCTTTATAAACACTACCATTATTACCAGCACCACCACCGCCGCCAGCATTAAAATCATTTGTTGTTGTTGTATTTTGTCTCCCAGCTTTACCTCCTGCAACATAAGATGAACCATTCCATAATGTATTTCCTTGAGTTGCTGAACCAGCAGTATTAATAATAAAACCATTATTATTAGTTTCAGAGCATCCGCCACCACTACCTCCATTGCGACCATTAACAAATGCTGGGTCATAATAAACACCTCCGCCACCACCACCATATCCTCTTAAACTTTGAGAAACTCCACTCATAGACAAAGAAACATCAGTGCCATTTAATTGTATATAACTATCTTTCCCATCTTGGTTTACACCAGCAGTTCCTTGGTCTTGATTACTTAAATCAAGACCTATACCTCCTTTACCAACAAATATATTATAAGTACCTGCTTGAAAAGTTTGATTAACAGTGTAAACAACCCCTCCAGCCCCACCACCTCCACCCATACTATTTCCTCCCGCTCCGCCACCGCCAACAATCAAGATATCGCAAGTTGTATTTGTGGGAAAAACTCGAGTAAAATCTGCTGTATTAGCAGTCCCCGAGTATGTATAGGATTCAACGGCGTATACATTGCTACCTTCTTGAATACTTATAATAGGAGTTACAGGAGCCGTTTGGAGATTATCCCTTACTATAGTATCTACTATTTCATTTCTACGATACAAATCACTCTTGACAGTCTCTATGATATAATTGCTGCCTGTGCTGTATTGGACACTTATATTACTGTTATCAAATGTAATAGACATTAGTATTCTATATAAATACTTATAAATATTTATAGTCATAAAAAACAAGCTATGAATATTATTGTATAGTAATATTAGATGTACTTTTAATTCGTTCAATTTTTATCTTAATATTTTCTAATTTTTGTATTAAACCTTTTACAGCACCATAGAGCGTATAATCTATCTGTGTGGTATTCAATGTTAGCAAGCCCTCTATTTTTTCTTCCATATTCTTCATCATCTTACCTACTTCAACTGCTTTTGGATACACCTGTTGTACCTCTTGAGCTATAAATCCTAACTGATGTCTGTCATTCGTACTGACATAGTTATCCTTAAAGTTAAAATTGTATAGCTCAATATTTTTGACATTCTCCAAACATTTCTCATAAGATGCCTTTACTATATTTTCTTTTATTCTGCGGTCTGAAGCTATTGACCAAGTTGTTAAACCCGATTGCGTGAATCCGCCAGTAGATGAAAAGATGTTTCCGCGGACATCTAAAGTATAGCTTGGGTTTGTTGTTCCTATCCCAACATTACCCATATGATATACATAGGTATTAGAAGAGCTGTAAGTCCATTGAGCTCCTATTGGGTCTAATATGGGATTTAAAAGATGATAATTTATTTCCATATTTGTAGAATATATAGTAAATATTGAAGAATTAAATATAATATCCGGTATTATTTTAGTACTTGTAGAACCCAATATATTAATATTATATTCTCCTTTTAATACAATGTTATTATTATGTATTGAAATATTATTTACAAAAGTTGGAACAGGGAAAGTAACATTATAATTTAAATTAGAATTAGGATAGTAAGATATAGGGTAAATTGTACTAATATATTTAGTTTTATTGGTTGAGTTAATATCAATAGTAACAGTTGAAACTTGTTCGGCACCATAAATAAACAATTCATCAAAACTTAAAGTAGTCTCTGTATTTCCTAAAAGAGAACTAACGACTAAACCAAAATGATTATAGTAATTACTTGCATTTGAAGGATATTGTGATATATTGGTATGTTCGTATAATAAATTAGAATATTCAGCATTTTGTTTGTCTACCAAGATATTCCACAAACTGCCGTCTGTAGAACCATAGAATCTGAAGTTTTTGGGAGCACTATTAAGTGCTGTACTAATTGATTTAATAACAAATCTCTTAAGTTTTATGGATACAGGTAATTTAATAACAAGCCAATCACCGTTATAATCAGGGGCAAGATTTAATGTTTTATTATAGTTACCTAAAGTATAATTATTAGCTTCCCAGGTTGCATGATTATCTGCTGTAGAAGTTTCATTGAAACATTTAAAAGGCTCATATGAAGTTGTAAAAGAACTATAAGAAACTTGATAACCCCCCGAACCATAAATAGTAGTGTTATTAAATGTTGGTATAATTGTTGGTATATTTTTGTTAGCATTATCACCTATACCTAATTGACCTTCTATATTTCTACCACACGTATAGACTTTCCCATAATTTGTTATAAATAAGGAATGAGATGCGCCCGAAAAGATAGCCGAAATAGTTAATGTATTAAAAGAACCTACTGTAGTAGCTATTAGTGTTGGAACATTGCGAATCGCAGTATCACCTAAACCTAATTGCCCATCTGTATTAACACCGCACGTATAAACCCGACCTGTATTTGTAAGGAATAGTGAATGACTTCCGCCACAAGAAATATCTGAAATAGTTAATGTATTAAAAGAGCCTACAGTAGTAGCTATTAGTGTTGGAACATTACGTGTTGTAGTATCACCTAAACCTAATTGTCCTTTGTCATTACGACCACACGTATAAACCTTACCTGTATTTGTAAGGAATGCTGAATGAAATGATCCTCCGGCTATAGCCGAAATAGTTAATGTATTAAAAGAACCTACTGTAGTAGCTATTAGTGTTGGAACATTGCGAATCGCAGTATCACCTAAACCTAATTGTCCATCTGTATTAAGACCACACGTATAAACCTTACCTGTATTTGTAAGGAATAGTGAATGTTTATGAGCTCCTGCTATAGCCGAAATAGTTAATGTATTAAAAGAGCCTACTGTTGTAGATATTAGTGTTGGTACATTACGATTTGTTGTATCACCTAAACCTAATTGTCCGTTGTCATTAAGACCGCAAGTATAAACCTTACCTGTATTTGTAAGGAATACAGAATGAAATGAAGAAGCACCTACTGATATAGCCGAAATAGTTAATGTATTAAAAGAACCTACAGTTGTAGATATTAGTGTAGGTACATTACGATTTGTTGTATCACCCAAACCTAATCGCCCATCTGTATTAGCGCCAAATGAATATACCCTACCTGTATTTGTAAGGAATAATGAATGTCCATTTCCACAAGATATATTTGAAATTGTTAAAGTTCCAATATTCGGCGATATTAGAGTAGGAATATTACGATTTATAGTATCGCCTAAACCTAACTGACTAGAATTATTTAAACCGCAAGAATAAACTGTTCCATCATTTGTAAGGAATAATGAATTATCGTGCCCTGCCGCTTTATTTATCATATATGTTCCAAATCTAAATGAGAGTGTCGGAATTAATACATTTGTATTTATACCCGAATTGCCAAAACCTAATTGACCTGAAGAATTACTACCACACGAATAAACTCTTCTGTCGTTTGTTATAAATAAAGAAGGTGTATTCTCCCCACAAACTATATATGAAATTGGAGGAAGGGAATTTATCAGCGTAGGAACATTGCGATTTGTAGTATCGCCTAAACCTAATTGGCCAGAAGAATTACTACCACACGAATAAACTTTGCCATCATTTGTAAGGAATAAACTATGTGAAGCTCCTCCGCAAGTGATATCAGAAATAGTTAAAGAACCTATGTTAGTAGATATTAGTGTCGGAACATTTCTATTTATAGTATCACCCAAACCTAATTGACCGCTGCCATTGCTACCACAAGAGTAAACTTTTCCATCATTTGTAAGGAAAGCGGAATGATAATATCCGCATTTTATTTTTGAAATAGTCAAAGTTCCTATATTGGTTGATATTAGTGTTGGTACATCACGATTACTATTATCTCCTAAACCCAAGCTCCCGCTGTTTTGATGCCCCCAAGAATAAACTTTGCCATTATTAGTAAGTGCCAATGAATGGAGAGACGAGTTATCTATTGCAGAAATAATTAAAGAGCTGATATTTGTTGATATTAGTTTTGGAACATTATATGTTGTTGTATTATTTAAACCCAACCTACCACTTATACCTCTTCCACAAGAATAAACATTCCCATTATTTGTAAGGAACAAAGAAAAGAGCTCGATACCAGCGATTGCAGAAATAATTAAAGAGCCAATACTTGCAGATATTAGTGTTGGTACAGTACGATTAGTATAATCTCCTAAACCTAATTGTCCATTGTCATTTTTACCACACGAGTAAACCTTGCCGTCATTTGTAAGAAACAATGAATGAGAGCCAGATGTAATATCTTTGATTATTAAAGAGTTTAAAGATGTTATCTGTATAGGGTAATAATATGTTATGTTATCACCAGTTCCTAATTGTCCTGATGAATTACTTCCGCAAGCATATACTTTTCCATCTGTTGTTAAATACATAGTATGAGAAGAACCACATACGACTTTCTTAATAATACTTTCATTGAATACAGATAAATAATCTTGTGTAAAACTTCTAGTCGGAGGATACATACGAGAAACAGATTCAAAATAAGGTTCCTCTGTTATCAAATGATTATTAGAAGGAATAGTACCTAATAAATATCTAATAATTACTATGCCTGAACCTCCTGAACCACTTGTTTGTGTATCGTTTCCTTGTCCTCCACCTCCTCCTCCTGTTCCATCTAAACCATTTTGCGGTATTCCATTATCACTACCAAATCCTCCACCTCCTCTTGATTCTATTGTAGAATATGAAGGGTCAAAAACTTGCGATACTGAACCGTTAAAATCACTACCACTTCCACCACCAGCATATACAACAGATGTTCCTGTAATATCTATCGCTAAACCTAAACCACCATAACCATCATTAACTGTGGTTTCTTCTGCGTGATTCATACCTGCACCGCCAGCACCCCCTCCACCACCACCTTTGTAATTATTTACTTCTATTCCACCGCGACGCCCATAACAACCTTCTGGATAAGTTAAACCAGTATTATCATATGTAGAACTACTTATAATATTTACAATTGAATTATTAAACTTATTCTGTGTTGTTAATAATGATGTTGCATTCGGCGTATAATTTCCACCTCCAGCACTACCACCTGTATTATTTGGAGAACCTCCACCACCGTATCCTCCAGCTCCTCCTTTTGCTAAATATTCCTTTGTATTATCTGATTTTATAAATTGACTATCTTCCCCGGGATATCCCGATACATCATCATATGCTCTGCCATTATTTATAGCCTGTGCTTCTGAAAAAAATACACCTCTACCTCCCTTCCCTACTTTGATATTATATGTTCCATTTAGTATTTGATTTTTATGATATATTAATGCTCCCGCACCACCGCCACCACCTGCTCTTCGCCCTCCCGCTCCGCCACCACCAACAATCAAGATATCGCAAGTAGTGCTCTTAGTAAATACGCGAGTAAAATCTGCAGTATTAGCAGCCCCCGAATATGTATAGGATTCTACAGCGTATACATTATTTGTACCATTTTCAATATATAAACTTGGAGTTACAGGAGCCGCTTGAAGACTATTAATTATATTATTAAAATTTTCATTCTTGCGATACAAATCACTCTTGACAGTCTCTATGATATAACTTTTGTCTTCGTCATAGTTTACCTCTATATTGTTATCTAATGTTATAGACATATAGATATTAAAGATATTATTAGATTATCTATATAAATAAAATGATATTTATATAACCAAATAAAACATAAGAAGGCTAAAAAAATAGAATTATTCTAAATGTAAAACGAACATTAACGAATGATAGTTATACAAAATTGTTAGGGAGATAAATTTTATACGGTGTAAGAAATGTCTTGAATTAAATAATAAATTATATAAATAATTAACTTTATTTTTTAGGGTATATTGTTAGAAAACGCATTATTATTGTGTAGTAATATTAAATATAGTATCTATTTCTTCAACTTCATTCTCAATAACATCAATGTTATCTATTAATTCTTTGACTGCACCATATAATGTATATTCTATTTGTGTTATATTTAATGTTAAAATATCTTCTATTCCGCCATTATTCTTCATCGTTCTACCTACTTCAACTGCCTTAGGATGCACCTGTTGTACCTCTTGAGCTATAAAGCCCAATTGGTGTCTATCATTCGTGATTACATAGTTATCCTTAAAGTTAAAATTGTATAGCTCAATATTTTTGACATTCTCCAAACATTTCTCATAAGATGCCTTTACTATATTTTCTTTTATTCTGCGGTCTGAAGCTATAGACCAAGTTGTTAATCCCGATTGCGTGAATCCGCCAGTAGATGAAAAGATGTTTCCACGGACATCTAAAGTATAGCTTGGATTTGTTGTTCCTATACCAACACTACCCATATGATATACATTGGTATTAGAAGAGCTGTAAGTCCATTGAGCGCCTATAGGGTCTAATACGGGATTTAATGTATGATAGCGGATTGATATTGTTGTAGAATAGTAGTCAGTATCTTGAAAGTTTTGACCTTGCGCTGGTACTATAGTAGACAAAGTATTACCTAATGTTATAGTATAATAACCTTCAAATAACTTATCGCAGCCATTATTAATATTAGCTATTGTTTTTGTTGGAAAATTTAATGTAAATATGGTTGGAGATAATGTAGGATAATAATTGAAATTCAAAGTTTTAAACATATTTACACTTGTTGGTGCTGCCGCTAAACTTCTATATCTAATAATAACTATACCTGAACCGCCAGCACCACCTGTTGTACTCGAAGGATTTCTCGCTGACCCTCCGCCTCCACCAGTACCATTTATACCATTATTAATCGCAGTTTTAGTATTAATAAATCCAGTTCCTCCACCTCCAAATAAACCTAACCCTCCATTACCCGAACCATTACCCAACCCACCACCGCTACCACCTCCACCTGAAAACCATCCATTATCACCAATAGAAGAATTAAACATATCTTTAAAAATAAAAGAACCAACACTGTCAATACCTCTACCTCCGTGTGATCCATATTCATCAGTTGCACTTGTAGAACCGACGCTACCAGCCCCCCCTCCGCCTCCACCTGGATAAGATGCCACCCCTCCGCCTCCGTGTCCTCCATTTTCTCCAAATTGATCTAATATTATAGGTGCCGATATTCCTGTATGAGTTCTTGATTTTTGCGTTTGACTACCCTGAGCACCTTGATACCATGAACCACCACCACCACTTCCTCCATTATTACCATTATTACCCATCGCACCACCACCACCACCACCGATTGCTGTAATAATAACCGAATTATCTGATTTTGTTATAGAAGAATTATTACCATTCAAACCATTTTGTTGAATAGGACCGCCTGCTCCACCATTGCCTACGTTAATAGTATAACTACCAATCATATTAATATTTTGAACTAAAACAAGACCGCCAGCACCTCCACCTCCCGAGTTTTGTTGTCCACCACCTCCTCCACCTGCTACTATCAAGATATCACATATTGTATTTTGTGAAAAGGTTTTTGTATAAGATGTTTGAGTAGTTCCCGTAGTATATGTAAAAGTTTCAATTACAATATCTGTTCTAATATTGGGCGAAACTGTTGGTTCAGAACTCAAATTACCACTTGTAGTTCCTCTAACATACAAATCACTCTTTACAGTCTCTATGATATAATTACTGCCTGTGCTGTATTGAATCTCTATATTACTGTTATCCAATGTAATAGGCATTCGTATTCTATATAAATACTTATAAATATTTATAGTCATAAAAAACAAGAAAATTATTTTTATTATATAAATTGTAGTTTAATTAGATTATATATTATCTTGTTTAAAAAAAACAATTTTAACATTTATATATTTTTCAATCATCTGTTCTAAAATTATTACATTTATCATATGTAAATACTATATAGCAAATATAAGAAGGTAGCTATAGATGAGGATAATTCAATAATGAGGATGTTAGAAGGGGAAAGATATAATGCGAATGAGATATATAGGGATTTTAAGTTTATTATAGGGGAGATAGAGGATATAGCGAAGAATAACTGCGGCTACTTGAGTAATATCTATAGCATATTTAGTTTATTTAAACAGAAGAGATTGATGGGTGGGGGAGCCCGCCCCCAACGCGGGTAATTGATAGGGTGGGGAAGCCGCTGGGGAGAGCTTAGCCAATGCGGTTTTATTAAGAGGCTATTAAGAGGTTATTAGGGAAAGAGTACAATCAAATTAAAGTAGTTTCAAAGAGTATTTAAGACTTTCTTCTACTGAATGGCCGACGGAATCTGCGATTAACTTTCTTTCTCTAAACGATGCGCCTG
>Ga0208942_1000107_pt1 | contig 37535 bp, 41 predicted proteins | sample GreLakmeSU08MSRF_FD_187704 | JGI IMG/M metagenome (GOLD analysis project Ga0208942, IMG submission 187704) | Freshwater lentic microbial communities from great Laurentian Lakes, MI, USA - Great Lakes metaG SU08MSRF (SPAdes) | ecosystem: Environmental > Aquatic > Freshwater > Lake | place: Great... | reverse complement strand
TTGGAATATTCACATTTGCCGACTCGGGGTACGGGCCAAACCCCCTATCAACGTAGCAGTTCTCACCACAGACGTTGAGGATTTCGTCTGTGACGAGTGATCGAAACAGCGCCACGGACCCCTCGCCCCATGCACCTATCCTCGACTTGGCCCCGACTTCATAAGTCTTTGAATAGACCGCCCGGAGATTGGAATTCGAGCTCGCCCCCAATGCCCATAATTCGTTATACGTCGGCACGCGAAACGCTTCCCCATAATTCATATAGAGACTACTGCTCGGCGTGAAGAGATAGGACACGCCCACCCGTGGTGTGACACGGTTATAGCGTTTGCTCCCACTCCGGTCTTGGTTCTGAACGGCGGTCTTGGTTGGATCGGCATGTTGCTGGGTCATTTGATCATGATCGTACCGGAGGCCACCCGTGACAATCACGGTCGACGCAAGATTGAGCGTGTCTTGGACGTAAAGCCCTAACATGTCCTGATCAATCGACTGTCTTCTGTTAATGGCGGAACCCGTGAATGGGCAGCATGTGGTGACAGGTGGAGCGTTATATCGATTCCCCATATCGGTGCGCGTAAATTCTTCACCCACCACGAACGTATTACGATGCGACCCAAAACTCGTATCCTGCGTGAGTTGGCTCGCCTGCCCACGTGAGGTCGTCTTCACCAGCAAGCGCGAGATGGAGTTTGTACTTCCGGCGTAGTTAGCATCAAATGGCTGCCCGAAAATCTCGGAGTTCTCGGCGGCTTGTCGATAGAAGGCATTCGCCGTGAAGGTCAATCCAAAAGGCAGTGTCTGCCGTCCATTCAGACGGACCACGTTGGTCTCATGCGCAAAGAAGTCCCCCGGAGTCAGATTGCGGGTCGGGTCCGGATGCGCCAGACTGATCGGCAGCGAACCCGCCTGATAGAGCTTGTCATCGACAAACGTATATGAGAGCGTGAGATCGGACTCCGCGGTGGGGCGATAGCCAATCTTCCCAAAGAATCGTGAGATCTCCGCGCCGGACGATTTTCGATAGCCGTCTTCAGACTCCTTCCCATAATTGGCATAATAGTCGAACTTCCCAATGGGCCCACTCGCCGTCGTGGTATGCCGCTGGCGTCCAAAGCTTCCGAAGGCCGTTTCCTGCGTGACTTGCGCCTTGCTCGTGCCCCGCTTCGTGATCACATTAATCACCCCGCCGAGGGCATTTTTCCCATAGATCGCCGAGGCGCCTGGAAGGATTTCGATCCGCTCAATCGTATCAAACGGAATCAAATCAAAGTTGACCGCGCCAAAATCGGGCTCATTCATCCGCATACCATCGACAAACACCGCCGTCGACGGCACGGGTGCCCCATTAAACCCACGGAGATCAATCGTTTGTTGAAAGGCGTTGCCGACCTGGTCATACATGACGATCCCGGTCGCCCACTGGAGGGCTTCCTGAACCGTCTTGGCTCCGCTTTTCTGGATATCCTGGGCCGTAATGACCGTAACTTTAACCGGCAGGAGAAGGGGATCGATCGGCGCATCCGGCAGGCGGGTACTGGAGACCACCACCTCCCGGGTTTGCACGACGGGGTCCGCTTCGGCTGGTCCTTCAGCCAATACGGACGACCACGGGATCGAAGCAAGAAGGCCTATCACTGCACAAAACAAGACATAGCGCGATGCACGATCTGACAACACAGCAAAACCTCCCTTTGGCTCGAAGGGCTGAATGAAAACATCGGTCAGCTGGGTGTCCTGACTTGCGGATCGTCGTTCCCCTGCGCCTTCCCATCCGAAGCGTGCGGCAGAAACCGTGCGACGTAAAAGGACTGACTGCACCTCTTACGTGTTACGTTTCACCTTGCACGCGTCGTGACAGTGGCTCTGTGCAGGATCACTCCTCGCTTACAGTGGCGGCACCGTGATGGATTTACACCATCTTCCCCGTCGCTGATGATGGCTCCCTAACCACTCCTCCTAAGTGAACCGACTGTGCCCTGACAAAAAACGGGAGGATTGGGCACAAACCCGTCCCGCTACAAACGCCCGCCAACATTCTTCGCGGCCCGATACTGCGGCAACGTGACCCTCGGCACGCCCGAGTCCGGATGACGATCGATCAAGACGTCACAGCCATAGACAGCTTTCAACACATCGGCATCCATCACGTCATGCGGCGTGCCCAGGCGGAAGAGGGCGCCGGCCTTCAGCATCAGAATGCGATCGCAGTATTGGCTCGCCAAATTGAGGTCGTGGGACACGAGCACCACGGTCAGGCCCCGTTCGTCTTTCAGCCGGCGCACAATCGCGCAAATTTCCATCTGGTGCTGGAGATCGAGAAACGCCGTGGGTTCATCCAGCAACAGGACCTGGGGCGCTTGCGCCAAGGCCCTGGCAATCATGCAACGCTGGCGTTCCCCGCCCGAAAGATCCATCACCGAGCGGCCGGCCAGGTGGGTGAGATCCGTATACTGCATGACCTGATCGGCAATCGACAGATCCTCGGCACTTTCCCAGCCGAAGCCGGCGCTCCACGTCGCGCGACGATGATGCGGATACCGGCCCATCAGAACCGTTTCCATCACGGTAAAGGAAAAGACCTGCGGGCTCTCTTGGGGAACAAAGGCCACGGTCCTTGCCACTTCCACTTGCGGCATCAAGCCAAGATCGCGCCCGAACAGGGCCATGCCCCCGTCGTGCGGTCGTAAGACTTTCGCCAATAGTTTGAGTAACGAGGTCTTGCCCGACCCGTTCGGGCCCACGATGCCCAGAATCTCTCCCGCCTGGACATTAAACGTCAGTCCGTCGAGCACCCAGTTGGCTTCTCCTCGACTGGGAGGCTGGTACCGAAATCGTAGGGTCTGCACCTCGTAGGCCTTGCGTGAGGCACTGGCGCCGGGTCCGGCCTGGTCGAGCATGGACTGTGTGTGCGCGGGAGAGAGGCTCATGCGAACCGATCCTTCTTCCACATCAGGAGGTAGATAAAGAAGGGTCCGCCGGCCAGCGCTGTGATGATTCCGACCGGAACCTCCGCCGGACTCAGCAACGTGCGCGCCGCGGTGTCGGCGATCATCAAATACATCCCCCCGGCGAGCGCCGACGCCGGCAGGAGCAACCGGTGATCCGCGCCGAGCATCAGGCGAACGGCATGAGGAATGACCATGCCGACGAACCCGATCATCCCGCTCACCGACACGACGGCCCCGGTAATCAGGGCGGACAGAAGATAGACACGGCGCTTGACCTGCTCGGTTTCGATCCCCAGCGACCGTGCAGACTCTTCACCCAAGGTCAACACATTTAATCGGCGCGCCTGCTGGAGCAAGAGAAAGAGCCCGCCCAGGAGATAGCAGGCCAAGATGGCTAAGGCTGGATATGACGGCGCGGTCAAGGTTCCCATCAGCCACGTCATCGTACCGGCCGAGCGATTCGGCTCCATAATGGAGGTGATGAACATAATTAAAGCCGAAAAGATCGAATTGAGAATCACCCCGGCGAGCAGGAGGCTGTGAATCGGCAACCGTCCATAGGAGACCGCCATACGGTAGACGACCACGAGAGACAGCAGCCCTCCGAAAAATCCACAGAGCGGCAAGACCGACAGAGCCAGAAAAGTCGACCCGATCCCCAGCAAAATCGCCAGCGCCACGCCAAGGGCCGCCCCACTGGAGACCCCGAGCACGTAGGGATCCGCCAAGGGGTTCCGTAACAGGGCTTGCAGCACGACGCCGACGGAGGCCAAACAGGCGCCCACGAGAAGCCCCAGCAACAGGCGCGGCAACCGCACCTGCATGAGAATCACGCCCGTCGTCCCGATCTGCTCGCTCTCGACCGACCCTTCGCGCACCACAGTACGCACAATATCGAGGACCTGACCGAGCCCGATCCATTGCGTCCCGAACTGCAAACAGATCAGGACAAGGGCGACGGACAGGAGCAGGAGGGGCACCATCACGCCGCTCCATCGCTTGGCAGTCAGCACAGACCCGCGCAACTGCCCTGCGCCGCTCAGAGAGGGAGATGCGCCAGGATCGTTCGCGCGACCCGGTTGCTCGGATGGCACGGAAGCCCGGGACGGATCGGTGGTGCGCGGCATCTCGGTCACGGTGCGACGCTCGCGGGAAAGGCCTCAGGATGAAGAATGCGGGCCAGCCGCTCCAAGCCCTCGACGACCCGCGGCCCTGGGCGGTTGAGGAGATCGGAGGGAATCTGATGCAGCTGGCCATGCTTGACCCCCGAGAGCGAGGTCCATTGGCGCCACAGTTGCTGATCACCCAGTGGAATCCCTTCACTCTCCCCGATAGGGAAGACGATGATCTCGGGGTCTGCCGTCAAAACTGCTTCCATATTGAGGCGTGGATAGGGCACAGAGGCATTACTCGCAATGTTGACGCCGCCCGCAACCCCAATCACTTGATGGATAAAGCTGCCAGCCCCGACGGTAATCAACGGCTGGCTGCTCAGCACGTAGAGCACCCGAACGCGAGGCAAGCCCGCTGTCTTGCTTCGGATTGCAGCGATACGCTCGCGCATCACTTTCGCAACGACGTCGGCAGCGGCTGAGCGATCGACCATGCGACCAATCAGCTGAATACGACTGGGGATTTCCTCAAACGATTCCGGGTCGACGATGAAGGTCGGGATTTTCAATTGCTCCAGCTTGGCCATGAGGTCAGCCCGGAGAAAAGCGCGCGGGGCCAGCACCAAATCCGGCTGCAAGGCAACGATGACTTCAATGTTCGGATCGGCGTACCCGACTTTGGTCTTCTGTTTGGCCTCGATCGGATAATCGCAGAACTCAGTGACGCCGACGATCTGATCCTGGAGCCCGATGGCAAAAAGAATTTCCGTCACGCTGGGCGCGAGGGAGATGATCCGCGTCGGCGCCTTCGCTAGATACAGCTTGCGCCCGAGATCGTCGACGAAAGTCCGCGGGGTAATATTTGCCATGAAGGGCATGCCCGTGAGGATGCCCTGCTGTCGTCGTGCCATATCTGCCTCGTCCGCTTGCGCACAGGAGCCGTCACTCCAGGCCCCGGCAACAGCGACCACCAGGAGCAGGGCCGCCAGCGTCCAACGGATTAAAGGATGCCTTCGCGTGCGCAAATAAAAAAATCCCCAAGGCCTTGCTGAGACCCTGAGGATTGCACCCGCAACTCATCCTCGCCAATTCCCCAGCCCACGAGGGAATCTCGGTCAACGATCCTGGCAGGTCTTCTGGCTCATGGTTCACCCTACTCCCCGCGCCTTCCCAGGCTTGCGTGATGAGTGATGCATTCGGGGTGCTGGGTGCCAGGCAGCTACGTAGCCGCGCTCGACTCATCACTCGTCACGCATTACCGATCACTGCATCCCAGTGGCATCTACGGGTTTCGTCCCCATTTACAGCGGCGGGACCGCGAGGGACTCGCACCCTCTTCCCTGGCTCAGGAATCACAATGTGCAGGCACTCTAGGAGAGGAGAGAAAAGTTGTCAAGTTGAATAATGAACACCCGCTAACGGCGGTACTGCCACTTCAGCACAAGAATCGCCCCCGTCAATACGAGCGTCACGGCATTGGTCAAAATGATCGGCCAGGCCTGGAGGGCCAGGCCATATAGAAACCAGAGGCCGACACCGACTGAGAAGATGGCCAACATGCTCATGGAGAGATCACCGGCAGACTTCGAGGTCCAGGTCTTCTGCAACTGGGGCCAAAAGGCGCAGGTAGTCAATGCCCCTGCCGCAAACCCTAACAAATCGATTCCCGTCATGATCTCGCCCCTTTCTTGCTGTCGCCCCCTTGGCCGCCAGCGAACCGTCAAACCGGCTTGTCAAAACCGATGGCCCTGTGGTACATTTTCCCTTCGCAATCGTCTATCGACTCGACCAGATGAAGGAGTGTACCGTGGCCTTTACATGTGATCTCTGCAGCAAACGTCGCCAATCCGGCAATAACGTCAGTCACGCCAATAACAAGACCAAGCGGATTTTCAAACCGAATCTCCAGCCAGTCCGAGCTGTGATCGATGGGCAGACGAAGCGTATTCGAGTGTGCACCCGTTGTCTGCGCAGCGGCAAAGTCCAAAAAGCGGTTTAGTCACCTGCTGAGCAATTCTATCCGCTTCTTTTCGTACAGCGCGCACTCGGCCTGGCTGGTGAAATCAGCAGCGCCTGCACCGCGCACTGCCCGCTATCCAAATCTTCTACGGCGCAGACCAGAGTACCCGCCCGTTCTGATCAGATAACTTCACGGCAAATCGGTCGTCGGGAGACAGCGCCAGCTTCCGATTCCCATCACGACTCGTCAGCACCAGACCCACCTCGCCATTTTGATCGAGGCCCAATCCTGCTCGCGCCTTGCCATTCGCATCTAACAACAGAAACTCTTCGGCATTCACCCCCGTGGCTTTTTGTGCCCCCACGAGCGAGGGCGCCAGCCACCACCCGCTGATGGCTCCGCCCATGAGGCTTCCAACGAACGTCACCCCGATTAAAAATCCAAACTGTCTTCGGCTCACAATAGATCCTTTCTCCACACACAGGGTACCACCCGTGATCGTCTGCGTGATGACGCAACCGCCTACGATACACCGCGTTGCGCAAGCACAGGAGACCAGCAGACGAACTCGCCTGCGCCTCTTCTACTTCCACCCATCCCCACTCGTCCCTCCTCCGAATCCTCCAAAATTCCCCCCGAATCCCCCCTGCCCCGTCCCCCAATATTCCCATTTTTGGATTCGCCTGTAGGGATGTCGGAGATCCGGGCGGCTAATCCACCAGAAAAAGGAGATGGCCCCGATGCTGGTAAAGAGAGTGATCCAGAAGCCGACCCCTTTGAAATGCGTCTTCGAGACGGTGCCGACCCGGATCTCTTGGGCAGGGGCCGCTAACACGACAACCGTCCGGTAGAGGGCCTCGCCGAAATGGCCCGTATCGATCAAGGGCTGCAGATGCTCGTGCCCGACGTGATTCATCAGCGTGGGGGTAATCACCGGAAGCATCTGCCGGCCCAGCGTGATGGCCGCTTGCCGTTCCTCCACTGCCACCAGCACCAGCACTCCATGTTCCTGTTGCGTGGACCCGATGCCCCACTTCGCATAGAGGGCCGACGCATATTCGTTGACCGTCCCGAAGGGTTTGATGTTCGGAACTGTCACCACCACCAGCTCCACGCCGGTCTTCCGCTCCAGATCCTGACAGACGGACCTGATGCGTTCCTTCCACTCTCCATCGACCACCTGCCCATGGTCGCTCACATAGCCTCGCGGCTCCGGCAACTGGATCTTGGGCCGATCGTAGGACACGGCCAGAGCCCAGCCATGGACGAGGACGAAACAAAAAACCATGACAAGGATCTTCATCATCGCAGCCCCGCCTGCGGCAATTGCTGCACGGTGCGAGTGAGCAACGTCATGGTGTGCAGATAGCGGTCGAAGAGACGGGGCACTTCGCTCGGGCCCGGCGAAATCTGGCCCCGCTTCAGCAGCCAGGCATCGAGCAGCCCTTGCAGATCCAGCTTCAACTGTTCGGCGATGTCGGTGATGATGGCATCGGACTGACCCAAGACCGGGCGGCCAAGGAGCCGTTGCAGCCCACGCAGCAGCGGAATGGTCGACGTCAGTGAAAGCGGGAGCAGAATCGTGGTGGCATCGTCGGTTCCGCCCCCTTCGACGTAGCGTTGGCGCAGACGCAACAGATTGTTCGTGAGGCCCTGCGCGACTGATTCGCGCAACCGGTCGGTCGGCACTTGCAAACCGATGAAGGGATCGCGCCCTCCCAGGACTCGGTGCTGGTCCTGGATTTCCAGAAGCTCCAAGGGGAAGACTGCAGCCGAGGCGCGGAGCTCCTCTTCCGTCAGGAACAGCGGGACCAGGATCTGTTCCTTGCTCCATTTAAGGTGCACGGCACTGTACTGCTTGAGGAGGGTGCTGTCGTAGGATGACACGAGAAGCAGGATATTCAAATTCGACCGGCCGGGAAGAAATTCCCCTCGGACGGCGCTCCCATAGAGCAGCAGCCCTTCCAACTGATCCCCGAAGACGCCTTTGACGTCTTTCGTATAGACCTGCAAGAGATTCTGGGTTTCGCTCGGCAGTCCTTCGATCACTCGTTCAGTCATGCGCTATTCCTCACGAAGACTTCGGATGTGGAGCTATGTCGTTTGCGCGGAAATCCGGCAAGAACCCTCCGGCAATGACGCGGTCGATCAGGTCGAATGGAGACGTGGTTCGCAATCCCGCCGTAGTGGAAAGGACCTGATAGCGTAGCCGCGCATTCCGGTCCAAGGTCTGAAAGACACGGTCGCGCAGAAAGGCCACCAGCGGATTCCCCGTATTCCAATAGAACACTTGCTGGTCTGCCAAGCGCTGCAGCATGGTGACCTGAGGCCGCCTGGCCAACTCGAACTCTTTCAGCCTGGCAGACGAATAGTCCCGATCGGCCAGACAGCCTGGCAAGAGATCGGACAGGGCCATCGCATCGACCATCGCCTGCATCCGCCCCTGCGAGGCATGGGGGTTCATCGCATGGGCGGCATCGCCGATCAGGACTGCGCCGTCCGCTACCCAGGTCGGAGTCCGCACCCGCCCGGTCGGCATATAAGCAGTCTGGCTCCAATCGCTCAATCGACGGAACAAGCTGGAAAACTGCGGCGCAATTTCTGTCCACACCTGTTGTAACGCGGGGATGCCCCGCTGCTTCACTGCATCCATCGAGCCGCTGGGGATCATGTAGAAGAGATAGACCTTGTGCCCTGTCGCGGGAAACAGACCCAAAATCGCCTTGTGCCCGACATAGTAAAAGGATTCCGAGACCAGCTCATCCGATTCAAGGATCGCAATCAGATACCCGTCCGGATAGAGATGCAGGTCGGCGGGGATCTTCAGGGCCTGGCGCACTTTCGAAAAAGCCCCATCTGCGCCGACGACGATCTTGGCGCGAATCTGCTTCGTCCCTTCTGGCCCTGTCGTGGACAGCCCCATTACCTGATTCCCCTCGCGCAACAAACCGGTGAATGAATTGCCATAACGGAGGGTCACACTTTTTTGCTGCTGCACCGCTGCGACGATGGCCTGGTGCGCCACGTTCGGCAATGTCACAACCGCGCGATTGTAGGGAGCCGGCAGATCGCCATAGTCGATGGTGCAGAGGCGCGTGCCTCCGGCCCGGAAAAAATGAAAGTACCGCACCGATCTCGTGGCCTCAGCCGGCAAGGCCTGCAAGATGCCTAGGCGATCGAGAACGCGTTGTCCGTTCGGCTGAAGAATTTCTCCCCGCAATCCTTGAGGAGGCCCGGCCGCTTGCTCCAAGACGACGGTACGGATCCCTTGCTGGGCCAAGGCCAGGGCCAGGACGGCTCCCCCTCCCCCCGCCCCCACCACTGCGACATCTGTCTCTTCTTGTACATCTACCATGCGCTTCACTGCTCGTCCTAGGCCCAATACCGGCCGTGGGCGTTCCACAAGGCCAGAACTTTACGGGCTTTGCCGCTGATCGCGTCATCGGTCCTGACGTCCAGCCGTGTATCACTAGAGTGGCTACCGCTCATCGTATGGGTCATCGACCCGGAGGCGTTAATCTCATCGTCGCTCACACGCGGCTTCAAAGGCATGAGCCCGTCATGCGCATTGGTCAAAATAGGAATGCCGACCAGGTGCCGGGTCTGGAACGCCGCCCGCTGTTTGTCGGCCTCGGTACGTTGTAGATCTGTGAGCTGCCGCGCATCGGCGCCCCGCTTCTTCGCCGCGATCATCGCCTCCAGGGCGCAGGGCGTGGTCAACCCATAGCCCGCCACCACTGCGCTCCAGGCAGCCCCGGCCGGAACGGTGAGCAGCGCCAAGACGAGAGAGACGGATCGCAGAATGGAATGGGAGCGGAGAGCTCTCATAGAATATTAGTCGAGTTCGAACAACATCTTAAAATGTTCGTCCGTGGCTTCCCAAGCCTGAGGCGCGCCGGTGGCGAGCCAGCTTTGGAGAAACTGCTTTTGGCCCGGCGTGAGTAACTGTTTGATCTGGTGTGTGCGGCCTTGCAGGGGCTGGAGAAAACCCACCCGTTTTGCAAAGTCCAAGGTCGCCGTGCGGACATACATGCTAGTGAAGGCCGTCGGGGCCTCGTCTTCCCCGTCGCCTTGAATCCATACCGATAAAAACTTCTCTAACTGGAGTCCGGCGCTGTCCATGGCGGGATCGGTATCGTGAAATAGCTCGTTTTCCGATTCTTTGAGCGGAGTGGCCTCAGCGGACCGGAACATAAAATTGCGTTTCCACATGCAATCGCTCCTCCAAAAGACGGCATAGTGGCGGCGGATGGCGGACAAAGTCAAGCCGCGAGGCGGTTGGTTTCGTCGCCTTGACATGGCCAAGTCGCTTTGATAACGTATTGAAATCGTTTAATCTCTGGGCCATCTTGGGAGTCTTCATGCAGGTAAAAATCAATGGCAAAGCAGAAGAGATTTCAGGAGGAACCGTCCTCGACCTCCTCCGGGCCAAAAAGATCGAACCACAAATGGTTGCGGTCGAAGTCAACGACACCATGTTAGACCGGGAGCACCTCGCCACCACCAGCCTGAATGACGGCGACCGGGTTGAGTTCTTATTTTATATGGGAGGTGGCCGATGACGATGCCACCGTACAAGGACATTACGGAACTGGTCGGACACACTCCCCTCGTGCGTCTGAATCGATTGTCCTTAGCCGGCGGAGCTACGATCTACGGCAAAGCTGAATTCCTCAACCCGGCCGGCAGCATCAAGGACCGGATCTGTCTCAACATGATCAACGAGGCGGAACGACTTGGCCATTTGAAGCCGGGCGGCACGATCGTCGAGCCGACCAGTGGGAACACCGGCATCGGGCTGGCCTTAATCGCCGCGGTCCGTGGCTATACGTTGATCCTCGTGATGCCGGAGACCATGAGCATGGAGCGGGCCAGTCTCTTGTCGGCGTATGGCGCGCAGCTCGTTATGACGGCAGGCTGGGAAGGAATGAAAGGCGCGATTCGCGAGGCGGAAAACATTACCGCGCAGAATCCCTCATACTTTATGCCGGATCAGTTTTCGAACCCGGCTAATCCGGCCATGCACAAGAAGACCACTGCGGTCGAGATTCTCGAATCGCTCGATGGAAAGATCGATGCCTTCGTGGCGGCAGTCGGCACAGGCGGCACCATCACAGGCTGCGGGGAGCTGTTCAAGGAGCGGAACCCTAACGTGAAAATCATTGCGGTGGAACCGGCTGGATCGCCGGTCCTGTCCGGCGGAGAGCCTGGCCCCCATAAGATTCAGGGTATCGGCGCGGGGTTCATTCCAAAAGTGCTGAACCGGGCTATTCTGGATCGCGTCATCACGGTGACCGACGACGAGGCCTATCAAATGGCTAAGCAGCTCTCGAGGAAGGAAGGCCTCTCAGTGGGCCTCTCCGCTGGAGCCAACGTGTTTGCCGCGCAGAAAGTGGCACAGGAGCTCGAGCCAGGCAAAAACGTCGTCACTATTCTCTGTGACACAGGCGAACGATACCTCAGTATGGAGAAGTATTTTAATCTCTGAGCAAGGAAGCTCTCACCTTTCAGCGGTCAGCTCCGAGCTGCAGGATAATCGCTGAAAGCTGATCGCGACAATGGAATTTACCGAAGACCAAATATCGCGCTACAGCCGGCACATTCTCCTGCCGGAGGTGGGTGGCAAGGGGCAAAAGAAGATCGCCAAGGCCAAGATCCTCCTAGTCGGCGCTGGCGGCCTCGGCTCGCCTGCCGCCCTTTATTTGGCTGCGGCAGGGATCGGCCACATCGGCCTCATCGATAGCGACGTGGTGGACCTAACCAATCTGCAACGGCAGATCCTGCACCATACGTCGGATGTCGGTCGGCCCAAGGTCCTCTCGGGCAAAGAAAAGATCCAGGCCCTGAACCCAGACGTCCAGGTCTCGATGTACGAAGAGCGGCTCACGGCCGCCAATGCGCTCAAGATCATCGGCGACTACGACGTCGTCATCGACGGGGCCGATAACTTTACGGCCAAGTTCTTGATCAACGACGCCTGTTTCTTTGCCGGCAAGCCGCTTGTGCATGGCGGTATCCTGCGCTTCGACGGGCGTGTGACGACCATTGTACCGAAACAGTCCGCCTGCTATCGTTGCGTCTTCAAGACTCCGCCGCTGGCCGGCCTGGTAGCCTCCTGTCAGGAAGCCGGTGTGATCGGCGTGTTGGCTGGCATCATCGGCACGATTCAAGCGACGGAAGCCTTGAAACTGATCCTGGGCATCGGGCAGCCACTCACAAACCGGCTGCTGGACTTCGATGCGCGCAAGACCCTGTTCCGGGAGATCAAAGTGAAACGTAATCCCGATTGCGCGCTCTGCGGCGCGCACCCGACGATTACCGAATTGTTCGACGACGGCGATCCGTTTGCTGGCTGTACCGTCCGGCCATCACCCTATGATGTTGTGACGTAAGGTAGAGGCACCATGGCGAAGATGAAAGCGCTGGTTTGTCGCGAGTGCGCAAAAGAATATCCGACGAAGGCACTCCACGTCTGCGAGATGTGCTTTGGCCCCCTCGAAGTAAAGTACAACTACGAGGAAATCAAAAAAAACATTTCCCGCAAGAAAATCCAGGACGGGCCGCTCAGCATCTGGCGCTACGCTGATCTTCTGCCCGTGGAAGGCCCGAACTTTCTGGGTCCCCATGCCGGGATGACGCCGCTGGTGCGCGCGAAAAACCTGGGCGCCTTTCTGGGGCTGGACGAGCTCTATATCAAGAACGACACGGTGAACCATCCCACGCTCTCGTTCAAAGATCGCGTGGTCGCGGTCGCTATCACCAGAGCGCGCGAACTGGGCTTTGAAACCATCGCCTGCGCCTCGACCGGCAACCTCGCCAATTCCGTCTCCGCGCATGCGGCCGCCGCCGGCATGCGCGCGTACGTGTTCATTCCCGGCGATCTGGAAGCGGCCAAGGTGCTTGGGAACTTGATCTATACGCAGAACGTAATTGAAGTCGAAGGTAACTACGACGACGTCAACCGCCTCTGCAGCGAAATCGCCGGCGAATACGACTGGGCCTTTGTGAATATCAACGTGCGCCCCTACTATGCGGAAGGCTCCAAGACGCTCGCCTACGAAACTGTGGAACAACTCGGCTGGCGCACGCCGGATCAAGTGGTCATCCCGATGGCCTCCGGCTCGCTTCTGACCAAGATCTGGAAGGGACTCCATGAGATGAAGACCCTGGGCCTGATCGACGAAGTGCGTACCAGGGTCAACGGCGCGCAAGCCGAGGGCTGCTCCCCCATTTCCACGGCCTTCAAAGCGGGACGGGATTTCTTCAAGCCGGTGAAACCGAAGACCATCGCCAAGTCGCTGGCTATCGGGAATCCGGCCGACGGCTACTACGCCCTCAAAGCCACGGCCGAAAGCAAGGGCTCCATGGACATGGTGACGGACGAGGAAGTGGTCGAAGGGATCAAGCTGCTGGCGCAAACGGAAGGTATCTTCGCGGAAACGGCCGGCGGGGTCACGATCGGCGTGCTGCAGAAACTTGTCAAGCAGGGCACGATCAAAAAAAGCGACGTCACGGTCGCCTATATCACTGGCAACGGATTGAAGACGCAGGAAGCGGTGATCGATGCGGTCGGCAAGCCTCACCGCATTCAGCCGAGCCTCGCGAGTTTCCAAAAAACCTTTACGATGGGGAAAAATGGTGGTGGTGACGCATGATTAAAGTTCGCATTCCAACCCCGCTCCGTCCCCTCACGAATGGACTGGGCGAGGTCGAGACAGACGCCACGAGCATCACGGCAATGATCGATACCTTGAACAGCGCCCATCCTGGGATCAAGGATCGCCTCTGCGACGAAACCGGCGAGCTTCGCCGTTTCGTGAATATTTACGTCAACGAGGAAGACATTCGCTTCCTCATGGGCAAAGAGACCTCGCTCAAGCACGGCGACGAAGTCTCGATTGTGCCAGCCATTGCAGGAGGCTAGTCATGGCAAGCATGAAAGTGCATATCCGGTTTCCGGAAGACAAAATCAAAGAGCCGCTCATCTACCAGATTGGACACGAATTCAAGGTGGTCACGAATGTCCGGCGGGCGGACGTGCGGGACACCACCGGCTGGATGGATGTCGAACTGACCGGCGAGAGCGCGGAGGTCGAACGAGCAATCGACGCTCTTCGCACGAAGGGCGTCATCGTCGACCCGATCGAATTGGATGTGGTGGAAGGCTGAGACGTCGCCTTCAGCCATCAGCGCTCAGCCTTCAGTGCTGAAAAGTTCTTATGCGTGGACGCTGACAGCTAACTGCTGAGGGCACGATCGGACTATGGAACTCACCGAACAACAGATTCAGCGATACAGCCGCCAGATTATTCTCAATGAGATGGGCGGCAAGGGCCAGCTGAAGCTACTCAAGGCGAAAGTCTTGCTCATCGGCGCAGGCGGGCTCGGCTCCCCTGCCGCACTCTATTTAGCGGCAGCCGGCATCGGCACCATCGGTCTGGTCGACGGCGATGTCGTCGACCTCTCGAATTTGCAGCGGCAGGTCATGCACTCGACTGCCACGGTGGGCATGCCGAAGGTGGAGTCCGGTCGCAAGACCCTCGCAGCCATCAATCCTGAAATCACGATCAAGGCCTATCACCAGAACGTGGACAGCGACAATATTCTTGCGCTAGTGTCCCAGTTCGACATCGTGCTGGACGGGTCGGATAATTTTGCCACGCGCTTCCTCGTGAACGACGCCTGCTTCTTCGCCAAGAAGACGCTGATCTCCGCCAGCATGTTCCGGTTCGAGGGACAGCTCACCACGATCAAGCCCCATGCAGGCTATCCCTGCTACCGTTGCCTCTATCCGGAGCCGCCGCCTGCGGGCTTGGTTCCGAATTGCCAAGAGGCCGGTGTGCTGGGAGTACTCGCCGGGACCATGGGCATCATGCAAGCCTCCGAAGCGATCAAGGAAATTCTCGGCATCGGCGAAACGATGGCAGACCGCCTGATGATCTACGATGCCCTGGAGATGAAATTCAGAAAGGTCCGTCGCCCTAAGGACCCGGACTGTCGTCTCTGCGGACCGAAGCCCACGATTACGGACTTGAAGAGCGATTACACCGTATCCTGCACGCTCTAGTGGCGCTAGGTCAGAAAGTCGAACGTCCGCAAGTTATAAAGTCTCCATCATGACTGTTCAAATTGAAACGACTGGATGACTTTCAGACCGTAAGACCTCCAGACGGCTAACTCCAATGACAACCTCGCTTCAGATCCCCCAGGCGATCCTCGACGACATGGTCGCCCACGCGCGTGCGCTCGACCCCTACGAATGCTGCGGGCTCCTGGCAGGCCGCCAGGGAACCGTTACCCAGCTCTATCGAATCAAGAACATCGTGGCGTTGGAGGGAGCAGAGAAACTTTCGTCCTTCGATCCGGCCAAGGCGGCGCATCTGGAACGACTCTCGCCGGCTGAACGGGCCGAGATTGCCTTCGTGATGGACATGGCGGACTTTTCTGCTGCGAAGAAAGACATTCGGAACAAGGGCCTGGATCTGCAAGTCGTCTACCATTCCCACCCCCATGATCCGGCTCGCCCCTCCGTCACCGACATCAAAATTGCCACCGACTACGAAGAGATCTGGCCGAAAATCAACCTGCCCATTCCGGCTTATCTGCTCGTCTCGCTCATGAACAAGTCGAAGCCGGAGATTCGCTGCTACTGGATCAAGGACGGGACGGTCGCGGCGACCCCAATCATTACGACAGGCTGATGGGCCGAAACCTTAAGCGAATTTCTAATTTGTATCCTCGATACATGAATGCCATAATGCCGCCTGATCGTTTCACAGAAGGAGCGCTCGTGATGCCAGATATGCGTACGACTCTTCTCGCCGCCGCCTTCAGCTTCGTCCTCCTGGCCCTCACCGTTCTCCCCGCATCAGCCGAAGACAAAAGCTTCTACAGCCCCATCATTTATGTCGATGCCGAGAACCACCGTATTCTGATTTCCACGCTCGGATCGGTTTTTTACATTGATGTGCCGGAAGCCGCGCGGCCCCATATGGAGAAGCTGCAGGTGTCAAGCCTGGTAGACTTTGTCGTTGAAATGCGCGGAGCAGGACAGATGCCGAGGCTCAAAACCTGGAAGGTGAAATCAGGGGATAGCAGCTGTAAGTACTTCGACGGGAAAGACTGCAAGTAGGGCGAGAATCTCCCACCGCTAGCAACGCTGTTCAAACAGCCCGGCCAGCTAGGCCGCAGCCTCACTCAGAACTGCCGAGCATATCGTCGATAAGCGGGCGGTTAATATCGGTACAACCCATGCAAATGGTATCGAACAGGGCTCCATGGTCCGCCACGAAATTCCTGGCGTCCGTCAGCTTCTCGTCCATAACTTCTCCGTAGCAGGTCTCGCAGAGCATCATCAGCCCGCGAGAGACGGATACAGTTTTCCTGCCTGTACTGCCAGCCATTGCGAGCTACACCGACCCTTTCTGCCTCGCCAGCCAAAAATCTTCGGCTTCGAGATCAATCTCACAGACGGGACATTCATAGACCGCTTCACCGGCCGGAAGCTGAATTTCCGTCCGATCGATTCGCCCGCGGCAGACATGATAGAACCGCCCGCGCGCATCGTCGTTGTCCAACGGATCGCTTTCGTAAATCAGCACCATCGCTCGCTCCCCCTCACGTGACTCTCAGTATACCGACGCGCATGATCCATCCGCAACGCCAGTCGTCTTAGATCTAGCGACACCAGGCGAACAACCAGCAGGATCCTCAAAAAGACCGTTAGCGACCCGTAAGACACAAAAGATAAACCGTGAAATATTTCAACACGAAACCTTCGGCTCTCCCACATTTCATTTTTACGTCTTGCCTGTGACGGTTCCGTTAAACCTGGAACTGGGCGTCATACAGCCGCGAATAGACTCCGCCCCGCCCAATCAAGGCCTCATGCGTCCCATCCTCGACCACGCAGCCATGGTGCACGACAATAATGCGGTCGACATCGTGGATCGTCGATAGCCGATGCGCGATGATAATTGTCGTCCGGCCCCTGGTCAGCTCATTGAGGGCTTCCCGGATCTTCACCTCGGTTTCGGTGTCGATATTCGAGGTCGCCTCGTCGAACAGGACGATGGGCGGATCTTTCAGGATGACCCGCGCGATCGACACCCGCTGTCTCTGCCCGACGGAAAGCTTGACACCCCGCTCCCCGATCCAGGTCTCATAGCCCTCCGGAAGAGCCATGATGAATTCGTGGGCCCGCGCGGCTTTGGCGGCAGCTTCCACCGCATCCTGCCCCGCCGACAGGTCCCCATAGAGGATATTCTCGCGAACCGTGCCGTTAAACAAAAACGGCTCTTGCTGCACTAGGCCGATCTGGCTTCGCAGAAAGTCCAATGGAAGCTCACGGATATCGTATCCATCAATCGTGAGGGCCCCCTCCGTCACATCGTAGAATCTTGGGATCAGCTTCAGCGTCGTACTCTTCCCCCCCCCGCTCGGTCCGACCAACGCGATCCGCTCCCCGGCCTGTGCGACAATACAGACATCCTTCAGAATTGGCACATCCGCCCGATAGTGGAACTGCACATGCTGAAAGGCCACTTCGCCCTTCAACCGGGCCGGCGGTGGCGCCAGCCCTGGCCGGTCATGCACGTCCGGCACGATATCGAGAATGTCGAACACGCGCTCGCTGGCCGCCAGGGCATGTTGCAGCATGTGATTGACGGAGTGAATTTGATTGATCGGCACATAAAACAACGCCGAATAGGAGATGAACATGACGAGCTCGCCGACCGAAAGATGCTGTTGCAGGACTTCGGCGACGCCAAACCAGAGCACCAACACCCCGCCCAAACTTCCGATCAGCGCCATGCCCGGCGAATAGAACGACCAGAGATACATCGCCTGTAGGGTCTCGTGGCGGCATCGGTCGCTCTTCTGGCCGAATCGGTTCTGCTCGTAGGATTGCCGGTTGAACCCCATCGTCTCGCGGATGCCGGCTAAGGCGTCCTGGAGCAGCGCGTTGAGCTCAGCCGCTCCCTTGCGGATAGCCTGGTAATGCCCATGCACCCGCTTGGTAAACTCGGCAGCCCCGAGCACCAGCAGCGGGATCGGCAGCAACGCCAGCAGGGCCAGCTTCCAATTGAGCCAGACAAGCACCGTCATGATCCCGATCAGGGTGAGGCTGGCCGTAATGGTCTGCTCGAGCCCGTCGACGAAAATCCGCTGCATATGTTCGGTGTCGTTCAAGACCCGCGACATAATCTCGCCGGTGGGACGATTTTCAAAGAAGCTAATCGAGAGCCGCTGCAATGCCGTAAAGACCTGCACGTGTAGATCGTGCACGACTTGCTGCTCCAGCAAATTATTCATCCGAATACGCATCGAACTGCAAAGATTGCGGAGTAGATAAGCCGCCACCAGTCCGCCGAACACCCACGAGAGCAGCTCGGTGCGCTGTGCTTGAATCACCTCGTCGATCAGCACCTTGATGAGCCACGCGGGAATCAGTTCAAACGCCGTGGCCAAGCCGGCAAAGAGGAAGGTGCCCACCACCATGGACCGGTAGGGGCTGAGATAGTGAAGGACGCGTAGAAGGATTTTCACAGAGACGGTCGATTCACAGCTGGTTAAATGACCGGGGTCGATTCTTTTTGCCAATAACGACTGAACTCTGCGAGTTGCGTGAGCGTGGACATATCAGTCATCCGATCCACAAACAGTTTGCCGATCAGGTGATCCATCTCATGCTGGATACAAACCGCATAGAGACCGGTCGCTTCGATATCGACCGACTTGCCGTGGCGATCCAGTGCCTGGACTCGCACCAGGGAAGGGCGCGTCACTTTTCCACGCAAGCCGTCGACGCTCAGACAACCTTCCCAGGTTTCTTCCTGCTGCGGCCCATAGAACACGATCTTAGGATTGATGAGAACTGTATTGGGAAAGGCATCCTCGCCATCGCCTTCACAACCCATGACCACCACTTGGATCGAGCGCGAGACTTGGGGCGAAGCCAATCCGATGCCAGGCTCATCCAGCATGGTTTCAAAGAGGTCGTCGATAAAACGCTGCAGTTCTTTCGTGCGAATGTCGCGAGGGTCCACCTTCGCCGCCACCTGGCGGAGAATCGGACTACCGAGCTTTACAATCGGAAGAAGAGCCATAAGCCTTACCTCTACGCCTTCGAATGAGTCATGAACCGAACGGTGGGCTCGTTAAAATATACCACAGGGTTTTTCGCAGCCGCAAGGCGGAGGCTGGCGAGAGAAACGAGCCGGAAAGGCTCGATAGACAGGACGCACAAGGCCGGGACGCGCAGGGCTAGCGCGAACGGGTTGACCGCTTGGGATCCGGCATTTCAAAACTATCCTTTTGGCCGTTCCACCATTCCAACCACTCGACTCCCCATTCTTGGCGGTCTTGCTTGCTTGACGCCTCCCAATCGTGGAAATCCGTTTCATGCCTGGTCAGAATCCAGAGCGAATGAAGCGCTGAGAGGGCGACAAACCGTTCCTCGTCTGCCACCATCCCGACCAACACCGGCACCACGGTCTTTTCTCTGACATAGCGGGCCTCGAATGCCGCGGTTTTCCGGATCGACGAATTCGGATCCTTAGCCATGACCGCGATCGCCTCCACAACTTTGGCCGCGTCCAATCGCACCGCCACCCGCAAGGCATGTTCCCGCACTCGCGGCATCTCGTTCGGCTCCTTGGCGGCTGCCACGAGGGCCGGCACGGCTGATACCGCCTTCAACATCGAAATCGTTTCAATGACATTGTAGCGAATACGCGGCCCCGACATCGTCAGGCCCTTGACCAGGACCGGCACGGCGGGCTCGCCCAGGTGCACGAATTCGCCCATGGCCCAGAACTCTTGTTTGCCTTCAAGCAGGGGCAGCAGGGCCTCCGCCCGTTGCACCTCTTCAGGCGTCAAGGGCTTCGTATTCTGCGGGACTGATTCCGCCGGAAGATCCTGTCCCTTCGGAGGCATCTCGTAGGGCATCTGGACCGGGACGGTCCATCCCTTCGCAACCGATTCAGCCCAGAGAGGTTGCGCCATGCCCGAGAGCACCACCGATAAAACAATTCCCCAGACACCCGCATATCGTAATTGCACGGTCATCCCTTTTCCTCCCCTTCGCTGCTCTTCTGCTCATCGCGCCGATAGACGATTTCATAGAACACCGGCAAGACTACTAAAATCAAGACTGCTGCCGTCAGCATCCCTCCCACCACGACAAGCGCCAGCGGCTTCTGGGCTTGCGATCCAATCCCGGTCGCGAGCGCGGCAGGCAAAAGGCCAACGGCCGCACCCAAGGTCGCCATGAGAATCGGACGCATCTGCACGTCCGCCCCCTTCCGAACCGAATCCCGAAGGGCCAGCCCCGTCCGCCGGAAGTCTTCAATCCGTGAAATAAGCAAGACGCCTCCCAGGATCGCGACCCCCAGCGTCGAAATGACGCCGACTGCGGCGGAGATACTGAAACTCGTATGGGTGGCGACAAGTGAAAAGACCCCGCCCACCAACGCGAACGGCACGGTGCTCAACACCAGCAAGGCATTTTTGAGCGAATTGAAGGTCGCATACAAAATGAACAAAATGATCAGTAAGCTGCCTGGCACTACGATTGCCAACCGTTTCTCTTCTTCTTTGAGCTGATCATATTGACCGGCCCATTCCATCCGATACCGTTCAGGAAAGATCACCTCCTTGGCCAGGCGCACTTGCGCCTCCTCGACCGTACTTTGGAGGTCGCGGCCCCGCACGCTGAATTTGATCGGAATATACCGTTCATTGTTTTCGCGATAAATGATGAAGGCGCCGGTCTGCGTGGTGATCGTAGCCACCTGCTTCAAGGGGACACGGGCCCCGCTCGGCGTGCTGACCAGAATATTACCGATCGCATCGACGTCTTGCCGGAACTCCGGAAGAAACCGGACGACGAGATCGAACAACCGCTCCCCCTCATAGACCTGGGTCACAGCCTGTCCTCCGACCGCCGCCTGCACTACGGCATTCACGTCCGACACGAGCAGCCCGTAGCGCGCGCTCGCCTCTCGATCGACCTGGATCAAGAGATTCGGCTGGCCCACCAGGCGGAAGATCCCCAAATCTTTGACGCCAGGCACCTTCCGCATCACATGCTCAATCTCGACAGCCTTTGCCTCCAGGGTTTTAAGATCGGAACCGAAGAGTTTGATGGAGTTCTCCCCCTTCACCCCCGACATGGCTTCTTCCACATTATCCTGAATCACCTGCGAAAAATTGAAGATGATGCCGGGAATGTCTTGCAGCCGGCCCTCGATCTCCTCGATCAGCCCGTCTTTAGTCAGCCCGGGACGCCATTCTTTTTCCGGCTTGAGATTGGCCAGAAACTCGGCATTGAAGAAACTCGTCGGATCGGTGCCGTCGTCCGGACGGCCTAGCTGCGAGACAATGTTCGTGACCTCCGGCGAGTCGCGAAACAGCTGGCGCATCTCGTCCGTCAGCTTCGCCGCCTGGTCAAAAGAAATATCGACCGGCATCGTGGCGCGCACCCAGAGGTTCCCCTCCTCCAGCGCCGGCATGAACTCCCCGCCGATCGACTGCAACGCCACAAACGTTACGGCCAACAGCCCGACGCAGAAACTGACGACGGTCGCGCGATGGTCCAGAGCCCAAGCCAAGACAGCATTATACGAACGGCGAACCACCCGCACGATCGTCGTATCCTCTTCGCTGATTGTCCCCTTGAGCAGGAAGGAGCAGAGCACGGGCGCCAGGGTAAAGGCCATGAGCAGCGCGCCCACCAAGGCGAATCCATAGGTGATGGACATCGGCGCGAAAATCTTCCCTGGTACACCCGTCATTGTGAAGAGCGGAATGAACGCCACTACGATAATCGCCGTCGAGGAAAAAATCGGCGGCCCCACCTGCCTGGCCGCTCGCACGATCTGCATGTCAACCGTCAAGTTATGGACCTTCCCGTGAGCCAGATGGAAAAAGATGCTTTCCACCATGATCAACGACGCGTCCACGATAATGCCGAAATCGATGGATCCGAGCGAAATCAAATTCGCCGGCTGCCCGACAAGGACCATCATCGTAAAGGTAAAGAGCAATGAAAGGGGGATGGTCAGGGCCACGATTAAGGCCGTGCGCAAATGCCCTAGGAAGATGAACAGAATGACAAAGACCAGGACCATCCCGCTGATGAGAATGTCCGTGACCGTCTCTACCGTCGTATGGATCAAGACCGTGCGGTCGTAGAAGGTCTTGACCTTGACCCCGGCCGGCAACTTCCAAGCGTTGAGCTCCGCCACCTTAAGTCGCACTTTTTCAAGCACGGGCAGCGACTTATACCCCCGCTGGAGCAGAATGACGCCTTCGACGACATCGTCGCGATCATCGATGCCGACCTTACCCAGACGGACCCGCGGCCCCACGGCGACCGTCCCCAGCGTCTTGACGAAAATCGGCGTCCCGTCTTTCTCCGCCACCATCACGTTCTCGATATCCGCGATGCCGTTGATCAGGCCAAGGCCACGGATATTGTAACTCTGCGCGCCGATCGTCAGGTAGTTGCCGCCGACGTTGGCATTGCTATTGGTCAAGGCCGACATGACCTGCGAGAGGTTGACCCCATAGCTGACCAAGCGGCCCGGGTCGATATCGACGTGGTACTCCTTGGTGGTGCCGCCGAACGCCGTCACGTCGATGACGCCGGGAATCCGGCGGAACTCCCGCCGGAGCTGCCAATCTTGAATCGCTTTCAAGTCCGTGAGGGTCGTCTCGCCGGCTCCCGTGAGCTCATAGCGATAGATTTCGGCAATCGCCCACCAGGGCGACAACGACGGCGCCGCGCCAGGAGGCAACTGCACCGAGCTTAGCCGGTTCAAGACTTCCTGACGGTCGCGAAATATTTCCGTATTGAAATCGAAATAGACCTTGATGTCGCTCAGCCCGAAGATTGACAGCGAGCGAATGTCCGTGACGCCCGGCATGCCGTTGAGCGCGACTTCAATGGGGACCGTGATCTGGCGTTCAATTTCTTCGGCCGACCAGCCCGGGTATTGAGTGATCAGCTCGATCATCGGGGGCGAAGGGTCGGGATAGGCCACGATGTCGAGGGTATGAAAAGCGTAGAGACCGCCGAAAAACAACAGAAAGCCCAGGATGCAGACCATGGCCCGCTGGACCAGCGAGAGTTCGACGATTCTGGCTATCATGCGATGTGATTCGATTCTAATTTGAGGACGAGAACCGCTCCAAGTAACACACTAGCCTTTCACTTCCTGGCCCTTGATCAAGACCGCATTTTTCGTCACGATGCGTTGTCCCGGCTTCAAGCCCTCCAAGACCCGTACGTAATCCGATGAGATCGTACTCACTTTGACTGACTGCTTTACATACCGGTCAGGCCCTTCCACCACGTATACGAACTGCTTACCATCGACTTCCAAGACGGCCTCGCGCAGGATCAGCAGCAGCGGCGTGGCTTCTCCGACCTGGATATGGAGGCGAGCGAACATTTCCGGCTTCAGCCGATGATCCGTATTATTGACCCAGGCGCGCAGCTTGATGGTCCTGGACGTCGGGTCCACCACGTCACCGATGCTGGACACGGTCGCGGGGAAATTTACGCCCGGATACGCCTCCACGTTGACGTTGGCCGACTGCCTCGTCCGCACCAGGGCGAGATCCCGTTCATAGACGTCCGCCACCACCTGCAACATATCGAGATCGGCGACCGTGAAGACGACCTGCCCGGAATCTCCCCCGATCGACTGGCCTGGCGTTACGTTCCGTTCCACGACGATCCCGGCCAAGGGACTTTTCATTTCAAATCGGGACGTAATTTTCTGCCGGTCGAGCGGCTTTTCCAATTCCTCCACAGGCACCGACAGGGACAGCAACCGCGCTTTCGCCCGGCGGAATTCCGCGCGCGCCTTGGTCAACTCGTTCTCCGCTTGCTTGAGATCTTTCAGCGGCAGCGCTTTATTCTCATAGAGGTCTTTGGCTAAATCGTAGGCGCGAGTCGCATATTGCAGCTCCGAGTCTTCCTTGACGTAGTCCGAATAGGCGAGGGCGATTTCCTGGCTGTCTAACACCAACAGCACACTCCCGGCCTTCACCCGCTCGCCTAAATGAACCCGAACCTCAAGCACCCGCCCTTGGAGTGGCGAAGAGATTCTGGAGTAACGATCCTCCCCGTAAGCGACCTTCCCCACGAGCGTCAGCTCATGCGCCCCCGATCCGACTTCAACAAGCGCCGTCTCCACCCGCGGATGCGAGTCCGCAACCGGTCCGGCCACTTGCGCGGGCGGCGGCGCAATCTTGGACGCGGCTGGCTCCTCTGCGCTCCCGCAAGCAGATAAGAGGAGCAAGCAAACAACCGAGGTCACGGAAAATAGGAGCCGGCTCACAGTCATTAGTCTAACCTGAAACTTCATGAAGAAATATCCTGCCCCACGGCGCTTTCTAGCTGGAAGAGGTTGTGCTGATAATTAAAAAGGGCTTCGATATAGTTTTGCTGAATCATTCGCGACATACGCGCGGCATCGAGCAGGTCCAGAATCGTCACGCCGCTCCGTTCATAGGCCCGTTCGACGATCGTCAAGGTCGCGCGGGCGTCTTCCAACACCCCCCCGAAATAGGCTTCGACCAATCGCCGGCTTTGGAGCAGATTCCGATAGGCCACTTCCACTTCGTTCTCGACAAGGTTCACGGTCTTATTCAGGTCAGCCTCGGCGGCCAGCACGGCGAACTCCGCCTGATGAATCCCGCCCTGATTTCGGTTAAACACGGGTAACGGCAACCCTAGGTTGAACGACCACTGCTGAGGATTATCCGGCCCCTGCGCGCCCTGCACGGCATAGCCGCCTCCGATGGTCACGTCTGGGACAGCATAGGCCTTCGCCAGCTTAAGGTCGGACTCGCGCTGCGAATAGGTAAACCGCCTGGCCTTGATATCGGGGCGAAAATCGAGCGCCGCCGTGCGCAGCTTATTGATATCAGGATCGATGCGCCTGAAATCTAGGTCCGTCGTCAACTCTAACGTCGTTTTAGACGACAGCCGTAAGAGCTGCCGGAGATCACCGCGTGCCGTCTCCCCTTCCTGCAACGACTGAATCACTTGCGATTGAAAGTCGACTACTTGCAATCGGATGCGAATGAGGTCGACTTCCGCGATATACCCCTTCTTAAAGCGAATCGTGTTGATATCGAGGATACGGGAAAAGCGGTCGTAATTTTCTTCCGCTAGCACCAGCCTGCGCTGCGCCAGTTGGATCCTGTAATAGGTGTCTTTGACGGTAAACGCTAATTGGCGTACGGCATCTTCGAACGATGCCTCCGCCGACTGGCTACCATAGCCCGCGCTCTCAATCCGATAGCCGCGTTTTCCGGCCAGTTCGAACAGTTGCTGGACTTGGCTGATCACCGCCCCGCTGTTCGAGGCCGTCCGCCCTTGCGTGAAGGAACTGACCGTTCCGATCGATGCCACAGGATTAGGGAAAAGTGCCGCAGTAATCTGCTGGCCTTTGCTGAACCCAATGCCATATTTCGCAATGAGTACATCGAGGTTTTGACTGATGAAGAGGGCCAGCGCGTCATTCACGCTAAGACGCAGCGCCCTCGATGTCACCACTGTTTGCTCAGAAGCGGGCGCTACTGAGGTCGCGTGGGCTGGATACACGGAAAAACTCCACAGCGTAAGGACGCTGATGGAACAGAAAAGGCGGACACGTCGATCCACAGCCACAGCCCCCCTTCGTGAGCGCCAACACCAGCCACTCAATTGCTGTGCCAGTATACAATATCTGGCCGGCGATGCAAATAATCTCTTGAGGAACAGGCACTTAGCGGACTCCTGCTAGCGCAGCTTCAGCACCGTCCAAGCCCGGTCATCGATCCGCACTGTCGCCCCCTACATCGGTTGTCCATGGCCCTGGCTCGCAAACAATGGCACTGTGGGCTCGTGCGGCGCAGGGCGCGGCGAAAATAATACGGGCAGGCTGATTCGAGATCCATGAGGGTGAACTCGCCACTGCTGGCGTAGGCGTCAAACCACACCTGAGGCATTGGAAGCGCGACGATGCTTACGAGCCCGGACTTGCTCCTGGTGCTTACGTAACAACTGCCGCCGAATGACCTCGCGATCTTCTGCGACGATACGCACCAGCCGATCGACATCCTCCGCAGGCTCGCGGACTAACTCGGACAACTTTGCCATTTGGTTTTCAAGATGTGCCAACCGCCACATCGGATCCTTCTGGCGATCCATCACCGGCTTCCTGACCAACTTTTTCTTCACCCGCGACGCCACCAGTACATCCCGCTTCAGACTCACTCCTTTGCTCGGCTACTCACAGCTATTGCTCGCAGCAACAACTCAGATTTCTGCGATGTCAACGAATCTGCTTTCTTTCTATTTCCCCCAGCGTCCTGCTACAATTCATGCGGATGCCGAACATTTTCACCCTGATCGGTGAACAGTGCCGGATCAAAGGCGTCATCATCGACAAAGACGTCATCATACCGCCCAAAACGGAAATCGGGTACGCTCGGGCCGCCGATGCCAAGCGATTTAAAGTTACCGAATCTGGCTTAGTCGTGATTTCAAAGGAAATGAAACTGCATGCCTCCCTCGATCCATCCGGTTGATCTCATCGTCGCCCTTCGCGAAAAGCACTTGACCCCTGCCATCGTCTTTCTCACGTCTCGCCGCGCGTGTGATGAGGCGATGCAGGCCTTTGATCATAGTCACATCGTCCTCCCGCCGGTGCGCCAAGAGGCCATTGCCGCCGTACTGGAGAAGGTGATCGCCCAGTACCCCAGCATCGCCGAGCACCCACTCATTCCGATCGTCCAACGTATCGGCGTCGCGGCGCATCACGCAGGCCATCTCCCCTCCTGGAAAATCGCGGTGGAAGAACTGATGCGTCATGGCTGTCTCGACGCCGTTTTCGCCACGACAACGCTGGCCGCCGGAGTCGATTTTCCTGCGCGGACCGTCATCATCACGCAATCCAGCATCCGCAAGTCCCGTGATTTCATGGATCTGACGATCGGCGAGGTGCAACAGATTGCCGGACGCGCCGGCCGCCGCGGCAAAGATCTCGTCGGGTTCGCTATCGTCACGCCCTCACCCTACATCGACCTAACCGTGCTGACCAAGGGCTTCACCGGCCACCCGGAAGCGATCAACAGCCAATTCGTCATCAGCTATCCAATGGTATTGAACCTGCTAAAGGCGCATCCCCTGGATCAAATCCAACCGATCCTCGCCAAAAGCTTCGCGCAATTTCAGCTCAATCAGCGCGCGGAGGTCCTGGAACGTAAGCTGGACGACCTGCGCGTTCAGATGGACCCGTTCGGGCCGCGCGTCTGCACCGACTGGATCACAGAGTGGCAAACCTTCGACCAGGTCCGCCGGCAGAAATCGCATCGGGTCCCAATCAAGAAATTCGAATCGCCGGAAATCGCGGCCCGTTTTCACTTCCTCACCCCCGGGCGCATCGTCGCCTTCGGCCGCAGCCGAGGCGTGGTCCTTCGCCAATATCGCAGCAAGGGCCAGAAAAGCCCGATGATCACGGCCCTGCGCCAAGGCGGAGGCATTACCGAATCCCCCGCCGCCACCGTCACCGAAATATCCGACCGCATCCTCGACTGCGTGGACGCACCGATCTATCCCTGGTGCACACCAGAAAGCGTCGAGGACTTGCTCCACAACCTAGATGAATTGCCGACCAAGCTGCCGGAGCTGCCCATCCTGGTTCCGAAGGACAACGAGCCGATTCCTGACGCCATTGTACAAACATTGGGCGACTTTGCCTGTCCGGCCTGTCCGTCACGCGCCGCCTGTCAAAGCGACTATCCCCTTGCCTCCAAGCTTCGACAGGAACAGCATCGACACGTCAAATCGATCCAGGCCCTACGCACCAGCCTCTGGCATCGGTTCCAGGAGAAGATCGACGTCCTGCAACAGTTTGGGTACCTCACGCCGGCCTCCCGCCTGACCGATGACGGGGAATGGGCCAGGCTGATCCGCATCGACCACTCGCTGCTCATCACGGAATTGCTCCGGGCCGACGCCTTTAACGGCGCCGATCCCGCCATGCTGGCCGCTGTCATGTCGAGTATCTCGAATGACGATGATCGCCCCGGCTCCTTTCCCCGCGTCAGTTCTGGGCTAGCCTCATTGCTCGGACAGGTCCGCAAGCTGGCCGCCTCCCTGTCGCCGCATGAAGAGCCTCCGCTTTTGCGGGCCGATATCGCCGCGGTGACGGAACGGTGGATCGGTGATCCCACTCTCACCTGGATCGGTCTCTGCAAAAGCACCTCGATGGCTGAGGGGGACATCTATCGTCTCTTGGCGCGGACCTTGGAATTCTTGTCGCAGCTCCACACGCTCAAAGGCACGCATCCTGGATTGGCAGACACAGCCTCACGGGCCATCGCCACCCTCCGCCGCGGTGTGCTAGAGGAATTACCATGATGAAAGGAGTATGGGGGGATCGGGATATGGGGATAGGGGCGGCGCTCTTGCTACCCCGGTACCCCTCTATCTTTTTTGCCCCCTTCGACTTATGACGACCGAAGAACTCGAGCAGCTCCTAGCACAGCAACCGATCGCCCTCTTGCACCGTCTGGCGCGAGGCCGGGTACAGCGGCATTTCCGCGCCGGCAAACGCCGCTTGATCGAAGTCTTGCTGCGCCACTCCGCGGAAAACCGCGCTGGTTTCGAATCTGACCTCATGATTCTGATCGGCGAGAAACCGGCTCGCCCGGCTCCAGCTCCAGCCCCGCTTCACGCCCCAACCGCAAGGAAGCCCAAGCCCTCGGGGGCGCCGCGCCGTCCAGGACAACGACCGGCTGAGCCAGAATCCCAGGAGCTCGGTATTCCCCTCTCCACCTGGCTGGAGGGATTGGGAGTGCCGTCGTCCTCGCAGCCTTTTATCCCAGATGCCTGGCAAGAAGCCGCCATCGCCAAATTACGCGAGAGCGACGTAGTCGTAAGCGTCCCGACGGGAAGCGGCAAAACCTATGTCGCGGTCGAAGCAGCCCGCCGCGCCATCGCGGAGAACCGGACCGTCATCTACACCTCGCCGCTCAAGGCCCTCTCGAACACCAAGTACACGGAGTTTTCGAAAATCTTCGGCGCAGACCAGGTCGGTATCCTGACCGGAGACCGGCGCGACAACGGGCAAGCGCCCCTCCTGATCATGACGACGGAAATCCTGCGCAACCTCTTCTACGACGCAGGAGGCGGGGAGATCGACGTGCGGCTGGATACATTGGGCCTGGTAATTTTGGACGAGTCCCAATATATCGCGGACCCGGAGCGGGGCGTCGTTTGGGAAGAAACGATCATCTTCTGCCCGAGCCAAGCGAAGCTGCTCTTGCTCTCGGCCTCGATCGGCAATCCCCATGACATTGCCGACTGGCTCACGTCGATCCGACAGACGCCTTGTCATTTGATCAAACACAGCACCCGCACCGTGCCGCTGCGCGCTGGGTACCTCCATCCGAACGGCAAGCTCTCCCCGCTTTTCCGCACCGCCGGCATCCCCCATGGCCATCCGAGCCATCTCCATCCGGAAGCCAAGCGGCTCTTTGAGCAATACGAAAACGAAACTCAGCCGTCAGGGCGCCGCCGCTAGACCAGCCACGACTCACTGAGGCGAGCGAGGAGCGCGGCGACGGCCTACGGCAGGAGAAACTGAACCCTGCCCAAAAAGCCGCAGAGAATATCCGTCACACACATTCTGGATAAACTGCCTTGCTAGTCGGACATCGGGCGCACGTCTCTCGGTGAAATTTCCTGCTGTTCGACCTACCGCCATCCTACCGAGAGAGGAAAACCTGAACACTCTTTTCCCATTCGTCGCAGACGATGCAAAAAAAAGGAGGATCACGCGATCTGGGGGCTTTCTCCACCATCGCGCCACAAGTCCCTTGACCCGCCGGCCAGGGCCCTGTATAACCGCTGGCTGGCAGCAGTAGTCGATGGCCCCGCCCACTCTCTGTATGATCGTTAGAGCGTGCTATCGGGGAATCGATGAAACTGCACTTCCTCCGATGCGCCCGTAGCTCAATGGATAGAGCATCTGACTACGGATCAGAAGGCTATAGGTTCAAGTCCTATCGGGCGCACCACCCCACTGACAACGACCGGTACCAAGCCCGTGGTACAAAGAGCAAGACAATCACATATTGTGCATAGGCAACTTCACCCCTGTCCCACGCTACAACTATCAAGTCGGCGTGCCGACGGCAGGCTCCTATCGTGCGCTCCTAAACAGTGACGCCTCGGCCTACGGAGGAAGCAACCTAGGCAATCGAGGAGGACTCCAATCGAGCGCCGGCCCCTCCCACGACCTCCCCCATTCGCTGACCGTCACGCTCCCGCCCCTGTCGGTGCTGTTCCTTAAACGAATCTAAGTGCGCAGGAGGCCTTCTCCCTAGCCTTCGACCTCCGGCCCAAGCAACCAGCCTCAAATCATTTCGTAAGTTACCGCCCCCCGCTAAGCTCTTTCCTGGCCAGCGCACGCATCATCACAGGATCGCTATAGGCGACTTCGCTCAAGGCATCCATTATATGGAGCCCTTTCGCCGCAGCGAGCTCCTTGGCCTTCAGATAATTTTTTGCGGTAAATCGTGCTACCGCCGGCTGACCGTTCACAATCTGACAGGCCAGGATTTCGCTATTCACTTCCAGCGTGCCTCCCTGCTCGACCAGCGCCTTGGCCTGCGCCGGTGTAATCCCATGGAGCTGCGCAAACTCCTCCAGCCCTCCTGTTTCCACCAATCGTCCATCCGGCATGATGCAGAGTCGCTTGAAATGCGGCGACCAATCCTTGCGGAAGTCGATGTATTTAATGTCTCCGCCCTTGGCGACTGCGCGATCCAAGGTTCGGTAGTCGAGCCCAAGATTTTTCTGCGCGAGTTTCCCCTTCAACTCTTCAGGCAACGTGCGGGTGAAGATCTGGAAGGCGGCATCAGGAAGGGTCAGCGATCGCGCGCGGGCCAACTGCTCCGCCTCGGCGAACTGCATGAGGTCCAGGACGAAGGTCTGCTTAGGCGTTCCACCGATGGGATCGATGAAGCAGGCAAACAAGCCTCCCGTGAGCAGTCCCCCGATCTGGGGATAGACATAGACACCGCCCTCCGTCAGGAGGGTGGTCATCGTCTCCAGCGGCACCTCGTAACTTTCCGACAGGACCTTCGCATGGCCGGGAAGATCTTCCTGCTGCGTCATGGCGCAGGCCGTCACATTCCCCGGCGCGTCGAACTCAGAATAGTCCTCAATGACGTTATAGAGAATCGTGGGTTTGGGCTTGTCGGCTTTTTTCTTGATTTTAAACATCGACTCCTCTCACCGATCATGCATCACGTGTTCCGTACGGAGGGAGCGTCATCAATCGTCCATCCTCGACGGGCCCTCCCACCGTAAAGTGGTAGAGCGACTGAAAGGAACGGGCCTTGAGCCCCACGATCTCATGGACCGGATCATCAAAGAAACAGCCGATCCCGGTTCCTCGCACCCCTGCCGCCTCCGCCTCAAGATACAGCACCTGCCCCAGTAGGCCCGCCTCCCAAAATAGGCGTGGATACCCCCAAGGCCCTCCCTCCCGCAAGCGACATTCGAACTCGGCCAGCATCCCCAGCGAAAAGGCGCTGTCGCCCGCAATATCTTGCTGACAGCTGAGCTGAACGGCCGTTCGCTTCGCATCGCCCTCCAGCAGCCAATAGAGCGGCAACTGATCTGGACACCCTGGCACAGGAGTCCAGACCAACTCCTCGGTCATCGACTGTTGGAGCAACGGCAGCTTCTCACGATCGCGGACCAGGGCATAGAGCCCTGGGGCCAAACCCTCGACACGATGGACGAACAACAAGAGATGAATCGCAGGTTGCCAGGGTACGACATCCCACGGCATCGGCCGATCCAGCTGCGGTAATTCCGCCGCTGGCATGACGCGGCTCAGCATCTGAAAAAATGTCGCGGAAGTAATCGACGTCTTGCCATCGAAGGCGACGGCGCTCCGGCGCTGCCGGATAATGGTCCCCGCCAGCTGGTGCAAGTGATGCGTGACGGGTGAAACGTGAGACGCAATAAAACTGGGAGCGGAGACCGCTCTAGACTCACAAGAATTTTTCCAGCTCGCTGCAGCCACCTCGTCAATAATTTCCCAATGTACCCCATGGTCTCCGCTTAACCGATTGGCTTTCCCATGCCATGCGCCGGCTGCGAGACCCTGTATGAGTGCGGCGTCAAGAAACAGTGGGATCTCCGTCGACGCCCCGCGCGTCCCGTCTAACATTTCACCTTTCCCGTTCCCAGACGGCCAGATCACCGCCAGACAATCAGGATGTTCCTCTTCCACGTCGTGAAAGTCCTCCGCGCGATCGGTCCCCAGCAAGGCCGCAACCGTGCCTTGGGCGACTCCATCCAACAGGGCCATGTTCCAGCCCAGCATCGCTGCGGCAATTCGTACTGCGCCGATCGCATGGCCCACATCATGGTTGCAGTAGCGAAAGGCCCTCTCGCCGTACTTCCAGGCTTCCCGCCAATGGATCGAAGTCAGGCCGACCAGAAACGACTGCGCAGAAAAAGGGGCAAGGAGATGAGCTACCTGATCGCCCTCGAACGTGGCTCGTAGCTCAAGCCCATGTTCCTTGGGCGCATAATGATAGAGGCCCGCCTGCAGATCCAGCCCCTCCATCTGCGGGATGACAAGATAGCCTTCCGTCGGATGCAGATTCCCCGAGGAAGGATTCACTCGCAGGGCCCACCGCATCTCTCCGGCTTTCTTCCACGCAGAGAGCGCGAGCGAACATTCCAGGAACCGAGAGACGGTGGACAATGTAACCGGCTGAGGCGCGATAGCGCCGCGCTCATACAGCGCAACATAGGGCGGAGAAGCTGGTTCGTCATCCTGCTCCAATAACGGCAACAGGGTGAGAGGCGCCCCTTGGTAGCGGCGAAAGGGATCAGGCTGACTCGCCCAATCCAGATGCCCCAGCGAACGGGCATAGCGGTTGAAATGATGTTTGGTCTGGACGTGATAACGGATTACACGATCGATCGGATCGGTCGGGACAGTCTCGGCTGGTTCACGATACAAGGGGATTTCTGTGGCCATCGCAATAGTCTGACACAGTCTACAGAGCCGCAGGCATAAAAGTACACGGGCGGGATCGAGAGAATTAGCCGAGCGGTCCTGGGGCGCGACAATCACACTGCGCGACGCCTTCGCTGGCGCAGCAACCGACTCCCTACGATGGAAGGGCCCGCCGCTTTATACCAGACAGGCAGGTGCCTTGCCAGGTCCGCCCGCAGTTCCAGCCCTCCCCTTCCCTCAAGTGGATACCGGACTGATTCCATCGACTGGCGACGAACGACAGTTCCGACGGATCGTCCCTCACACACCGCACCCGTTTGCCCATGTCGCCTCGCAAATTATCGACTCACGTAAAATCCCGGCTATCGTCTCGAAATAAACAACGTCCGACTTGAGGAAACACCTCATTGACCTCCTTTTCTCTCGCCGCGTATGCTGCACCAGCCAACCCACGAGGAATCCAATGCAATTCGATCCAGCCCTTGCCGCGCAGCAGGCCTTTAGCCGGGCAGATGCCCATCACGAACTGGGCACCGACTGGGACGAGGCGGTCGAAGCCGAAGCGACCTTTTCATCGACTGCTGGTTCCACGGCCCGAGCGGCCTACGAGCAACTACTCTCGCTTGCCGCGCGCTATCCCCAGGCCCAATTCTACCAGGCCTTCTGCATCTTCATTACCTGGCAACAGGTGACGGAAGAAACTATCGCCCATCATTTCCAGACCGGGGTGAGACTCTGTGAAGCCTATCTTGGCTCTCGGAACTCGAGAGATCCACAAGACACCGCGGACGTCACAGAACTCTACGGTTCATTTCGTGATGGGCTGGGGCTTAATGAAGAGGATGAGATTCAAGTCGAATTTCAACGAGACACGCCGAAGGGGGGAGACTGAAGGCGTCACGAAGAAATGTCTGACGACTACAAACATCGCGCCCGTATCTTTCTCCATCGCGGCCAACTCGCCCAAGCCAAAACGGCCTACGAGCAGGCTGTCGCCGATGATCGTCTGAGCACCAACCAGGGCGCGCTCTCCGATTCGCTCGGCAACCTGGGGAACGTCTGCGCCCTCTCAGGCGATCTGGATCAGGCAGAAGCCTGCTACCGAGAAGTCCTCACGATTCAGCGCACGGAACAGAATCAACACGCCATCGCCCATACCCTCGTGAACCTCGGCAACCTCTGCGTCGGAGCCGGTACGCCGGAGAAGGCCCGTCCCTACTACCTCGAGGCCCTCGATCTCCTCACCCCCTTGAACGATCACCGGGCACTCGGCATCCTTTACCATAATCTCGGGATGGAGGAGGCGCGCCAGAGAGAATGGGAAGCAGCCACTACCTACTTCACCCGCGCCCTCGATGCCCATCGCATCGTCGGCAGTGAAGAAGGGCTGGCGCTCACCTATGCGCAGCTGGGGAAAACGTTCCTGGATGCCGGAGACCTGCGACCAGCGGAGAAATGTTTCAATAACGCATCCGAACATTTCATCAAGCTGGGAAACGCCCCTGGCGAAGCAGCGGTCCTGCGCCTGTTAGCCGACGTCTACCTCCGTGTTGTTGATCGTGTCTCAGCCGGCCGGTGCCTCGAACGAGTCCTCTTCCTCGCAACACACTTCAATCTTCCGGAGTTGAACGGTGACCGGGAATCCTTGAGCCACTTCCACCAGTCCACCCCGCCCTCCTAGCCGACCGCTCATCCTCTTTCAAGAAAATTAAAAACACTTTTATAAACAAAAACTTCTATTAGATACATGAAGCTTCACGCAAATATTAGACAGGAGAGGACCTGCGGCCAAGGCCAGGTAGCCTCTAGACTCGTCCTTCTTTTGCTCAACCAGGAGCAGGTGATGATAGGTGGGTTGCGACCCATGACCACCCACCTACTCGCCATGGCGCTCGTCCTGCGAGCGCTGTTCCCATTCGATTGAACTGGCGGTCCCTCCAGACGTGATCCTGCCGTCAGCCCCACAGTGGTCACTGACGAGCGAGTGCCGCTCCAGCGACGCGTAGCCTCGTGGCCGCCGGATTCAGCCTTCCACAATCGGAATCCGCCGCCCGGCACGCCCGCCAGTCCCATCTCTGGGCCTCTCGCCACCACCTCTCCCTGGTAACAGTCTCCGCAACGTTCAGGCCGCGCAGAAGTCTGGCTCTCGCCTTCCCTCTAGTGGTAACATGCGCGGCACAGTCACGAGGAGGCCAACGTGGATCTTGATTCGTTCAGACAGATGGTTGCCAAAAACCCGAAAGGCTTTCTTGGCCGTTACGGGCTCGGAAATAAACTGATTCAGGAAAAAGGAAATCTGGAAGAGGCAGTCGAACATCTCCTCGTGGCCACCCAGCTGGACCCAACCCACGTCGCCTCGCACCTGGGCCTCGGGCGCGCCTTAGCCTCGTTGGGTCGAAAAGACGAAGCGAAGCCCGTCCTGCGAGCCGGCATCGACGCCGCGCGTTCCGGCCGATCCAATGGAGGCGTGGACCTCGTCCCTGAGATGGAAGCCTTGCTGCGCACCTTGGGATAACGAACCGGATCGTCACAGATAAAGGAGTTCCCATGAAGATTGACGTCGCCAGACAGCGCATTGAATCGGCCATGGCGCAATATGGAGCCCAGGCCGGAATGGCTATCGACCTGGTGATCAACGAAGTCCGCTCCGATCTCGGCGCCGCCACAGCCAACGAATTGATCGACGAGTTCGACCTCGAGCTGCAATACAACATCGCGCCGCTCGAATCGGACAACTCGAACAGCTAAACTCAATTCAACGTGAAAAATAGGCCGAGGCAATCTTGGATATTGGTACGCGCTCCATGGCGAACCCGTCAGCATCGGAGCCTTTGATATGGATCGAGGAGATACACCTCCTCTCCTGACCAAGAAAGCGGCGAACTTCACCGGTGCTAAAACTTTTTTGTCAGTTTGGAATCGGCAGGATCAGCCTTTGTGCTAAGACGATCCTAGCTCGGGCCACAAACAACGCTTGACCGTGCTTCGTTCATCCGTTACAACCGCCAAAATTGTTCATCCATTCGAAGGATAGGAAAGACTCGTCGGCCGATACCACGCACCATGCGAACGCTACGCCTTCTGACAATTGCCTCTCTGCTCTGGGGATTCGGCCTGATCTCTCCACCTACACTCTGGGCGCTGGAGAAATACGGCCGTCCACTGCCGGAAATGGAGGGGGCCCACAACCAGAGCGAAGAACACTGGCTCCAGGGCTATCTCCTCACCGGCGCCTTCATGCATAACCCCACCTTTGCCGCAAGACCGGACAATAGCGGCCTAGTCGGTCTCCGCCACATGATCCATCTCGAAACGAATATTTACAAAGAGTATCTGCAGTTTTACACAGACCAAAACGTCTTTTCAGACCGGAAGGCCGGCTGGATCAGCCTCTCGGAATGGGACTCGGTCTATGCCTTCACCGGCGCCATCCAGAACTGGAACTGGCGGCTGCAATATGAACGGGACGCCCCTGTCGATCGCCGCGGCATCGTCCAGGCCTATGCCGACACGCTCGTGACCTACCGGCCAGCCGATGCCCGCAGCCTCAGCTGGTGGCGCTCAGCGTTCCCCGAACAGAACATCACGGTCTATGCCGGCGGCGGCTGGCTCTTTCACAACCAGACCTACTTTGCCCGTCCGGATAATACAGGCCGCGCCTTGTTCCGCTATGTGGCCCATGCAGACCTCGACCTCTACCGTAATCGTGTGGTCCTCTTTGTGGACGGCAACGTCTTCACGGACCGGAGCGCCTCTAATGTGCTCCAGCCCAGCGAGCTTGATCTGGTCCTGGGACTCGCGCTCCGCTATCAGGATATGGAAATCGCCCTGATCCATGAAAAGGATATGTCGATGGATCGAACAGGGCTGGTGCAGCGATATACCGCCTTGCAGCTCCGATATGAATTCGAATGGACCAAGTCATCGAGCCCGGCCCGCATCGCACAAGGCGGTCACCATGCCATCCGATGAACAGGATCAGGCCTTCATGCGAATGGCCCTGGAGGAAGCGGGGCGCGCGAGGGAACTCGGCGAAGTGCCGATTGGGGCGCTGGTGGTGCAGGGAGACAGGATTCTGGCCCACACACACAACTATCGAGAACTCTGGCAAGACCCCACGGCCCATGCGGAGATCATCGCCATCCGCACTGCCGCAACTGCGCTGGGGAGTTGGCGCTTGCTCGACACGACGCTCTACGTGACCCTCGAACCCTGTGTGATGTGTATCGGAGCGATTATCTTGGCGAGAATCCCCAGACTCGTCTTTGGGGCCAGGGATCCGAAAGCCGGCGCCTGCGGCTCGGTGTTGGATTTATCATCAGAGCCGAAACTGAACCATCGGGTTTCCGTAACAGGAGGGGTACTGGAACAGGAGAGCCAGGCCCTCTTGCAGAAATTCTTCAGAGCGCTGCGCGAGGGGCCGCCAGCGACAAAGCCTTCTCCTCCCCAATAGGC
>Ga0208942_1000105_pt1 | contig 37679 bp, 24 predicted proteins | sample GreLakmeSU08MSRF_FD_187704 | JGI IMG/M metagenome (GOLD analysis project Ga0208942, IMG submission 187704) | Freshwater lentic microbial communities from great Laurentian Lakes, MI, USA - Great Lakes metaG SU08MSRF (SPAdes) | ecosystem: Environmental > Aquatic > Freshwater > Lake | place: Great... | reverse complement strand
TTACTTCTGCTGGCACTCATAAGGGCGTGGCAAAACACTGGCAAAAAATGCTTATGGATACTCAATACAGGGATTTGTCAGGAAGAATGATTAGAGCATTTCCAACCTACATGCTTTGGCTAATAGATGATATGAACTTTTTTGCTGGCGTAAAACTTTTTGATAATTTTTATGGGCTGCAATCAGTCATAGACTTTTCTCTATCTTCTTCAGAGGACATATTGGGAGATACTTTGATGTTACGAATATCCAATACCTACTCAAAGCTATCAAAACCTTTGGCTACTCTTTCCTCTTTAGTCGGTGCTGACGGAGATTTAACCAATTCAATGTCACCGCAAGGCATCAAAGATGCAGCCACAAATCTTACAACAGGATCAGTAGAATTAATTGAAAGATTAATTACAAGGTCTCTAAATTTGAAATCACATATGAATTCTAGATATGTAACAGAAATAGAAAATATGAGACTAAAACCAGGCGTAAGAGTTCACTTAAGGGCAGGATATGGATCTAACCCTAATTCATTAGAAACTATCTTTAATGGGGTAATAGCAGAAGTAGAGCATGGGGAAATTATAACGGTTATTGCACAATCAGATGCGGTAGAGCTAAGTCCTATAATTAATAGTACTAAGAAGAAAGGGGATAGCGGAAAAATTGATGGAGGAATAAATACTGGACTCTGGATGTCTGAGCCAAGAGATTTAATGATAAGACTTTTGTCTATGGGAGCATCAAGAGTTAGGGAAGCGTTTTCTCACGCAACACGAGGCGCTGTATTTTCTGAAAATAAATTTGGGATAAGACACTTTGGATCAATATTATACGCACCACTAACTCCAGAAGAAGCTCAAAAATCTTCTCTGTATAAACAGAGCGTCATCAATGCTTTTAACGCAGTTGGCAAGAATCCGATAAGAGGCACAGTTGGTCTTGGCGTGAATGCAACGGCCAATGTGATTTCTGGTGGCACGCATATCGCAACAGGAGCAGTAATAAATTCAGGGCTTGAAGCTTTAAATCCAGGAGTTGGATCTGGTAATTACTATAGCGCTGGGTCTGATCCTGGAATTCAAAGTTTTGGTGGTTCTGTTAAAACTCCACTAGTTGGGGCTATGCAAACAATGTGGGCAAATTTTTCTACTCAAAGAGATCTAGAAATATTTAAGCGAAACATATATCCAGGAAACGGGATCGGAGTAGCACAATTCTTAGGCGGAGATTTAGACGATGGTTGGTCGACAATGTCCTCTATTGATGTCTCGGAAATTGATAACAAAAAATTTGGTTATTTAGATAGATTATCTGGAAGTTCTTGGTCGGGTTTGATACAAGAGTCTTCTAAGCCAGGCAGTATAGACGCTTCAAGCGCTCTAGAAAAAGCTACCGCAAAAAATATTTTAATTGATTCTAGTGGCGCTATAGGGACTTCCCAAATTTTAGCAGGTGCAGTAAGCGCAATAGCTGTAGTAGCTAATCCAACTCCTCTTACCATCGGTCTTGGCGCAGGGCTACTAAAGACTATGAGTGGACGTGGTGGGGCAAACCTCATGAAAACTCTAGGGTTAGTTTCCGACCTTGACGATGATATATATGACGAAGTTTCTTTTAGGGCTCAAACTTACATGAGAAGCGTTTGGGATATGTTTCAAATGTGTGCTCGCCTACTTCCCAATTACATTGTTGCGGTTAGACCATTCGAAGAAAGATCTACAATTTTTTATGGAAAACCTCATTGGCTGTACACATCTGGTGTAATGCCGATATCAACTGGTTTTCCAAGTGAAGAACAAGCAAAATTAAGCGGGACTTCTATTCCTGGATATGTTGCGCCAGATGATGAGTTGTCAAAACTCCTATATTCGATGAACCAAGAACTTGCCCCTAGCTCAGATGCAATAGCATCTTTGGATAGTAAAGAAAGTTCTTTGTCAGAATCTTTAGCTTCGACATCAAAAGATATGCTATCTTTTTCTGGTATTTTTAGACCTGCAAGAACTTTGCAATATACCGTTATAGACCTTAAGGATGTCACTCGTAATGTTTACCATGTAGGTGGTAAACCAATTTGCCGTCTACCAATTAACAAGGGAAGAGTTCAGGTTGGTTTCCATCTTCCGTTTAATTCCTCAGGAAGTGGCACGTCTAACGGTATTCAGTCTGGAAATACCGAACCTTCGTCGAACCACAAGCAAATAGCCCAATTGCCCATAAGATACTCTTATCCATTTTTTACAAATAGAACTTCTGGAACTCTACCTTCTTTAAATTTTGATAGAATTTTTAACAAAAATTCACAGTTTGAAATCAAAAAAAATATGAATAATCTTATCAAAATTGCTGAGCAGGAAAGCAATCTTGTTGCTACAACTCCTGGAAGAAAGAGTAATGGAAGTGTTGCTACTGCCGCCAGTAAAGCGCCTGGGACAGAACAAGTTGTTACTTTTAATTTTGACTTTGCTTCAAAGATTAAATTTTTAGGTCTAGATGCGATAATTGAGGGTACCGCAGCATTTGATCCTTCTGGCATTTTTGATCCAGAGGGACCTATAGGTGAGCGTTTTGCGAGTCAAGATATACAAATGCCGTATCCGATTGCTGTTGTTGGAGAGTTGTCTTCTGACCCAGCCATTTCTGGAAAAATACAATTAGAACCAGAGCTACAGCACTACTTTCAGGATCTTGATCCCGCTTATGATTTAATTGGGGAATATTATGCTGGAGTTGAATTAGATTTTAAAGAGTGGGGTATGCCCACTAATGCAGATGATGAACAGTTTTATATCGCAATGAGATGGCCGTATAATCCAGTAGAAGCCAGAGAAAAATACAATAAAAATAATGGTGCAACCAACTCTATGACAAGCGAAGTTTTACAGAAATTTCTTAAAATGTATAATTTCAATGAAAAAGATTTAATTGGAACTCCAGAAGATTACAAAAAAAGAAAAGTTTTAGTTTATAATCCAGAAAAAAAATTAGCAGTTGTTTGCACGCCTGCATACTTTTTATGGGGAGAAAAAGATGTCGACACTCATACTGGTTTATCTGCAATAGTTTCTCCAGATGCAGCTTACTTTTTAGGCTTACTTATTGACGACAAGGGAAGAATTATTGCTCCGATGGAAGATATAGGAGCAGTGCAAAATGGCGGTATTTGGTCTTCGGGCGGAAGTCAATATGCCAATATATCCATGGTAGAAAAAAATCTAACAGAATGCATGTTTACATTCGTTCCAGATAATGTTCCAGTTGGAGTTGTTACTAGCCAATATAGTCCAGCAATGAGATTTGAATCAAGATCGTCCTCTGGTTCTGGAGACGACACTTTTCTTATTGGATTTGGTGCATTTAAATCAAAATTGGGAGGGACTATTGGGGATGACGATATACTAGCGGCGATGCCAAACGGTAGGCCCGATGGAGTATCTTGGTCGACCACGGGTGCTATGACCATGACTGCAGACGGTATGGAAAGGGTTATAAATAATAATGGTATAAAAAACGAAATTAACTACGCATATTCGCGTGATGCACTTGAAGAAAAAACAATGATGGATTGGCAATTAGAGTGGAGTAAGGGCGGAAATTGGACTAAATATTTTGAATATCTTCATCCAGGAGAAGATGGCGAATCAAGAGTGCACGAGCTAGCTCAAGATAAACTGTTTGACAGATTGCAGGAAGATAAAAAAGAACGGCGGTAGGGACGAGTTTACGTCAGTGTATGATCCGTTAGATAATGTTTCAGTTGTAGCTAGGTCTTTTTATGACGAAAGATTTGACAGTCAAGTTAAAGTTATTGTTGGTGGAGGCAGAAAAGTTGGCGACGCACAACAGATATGGGATCAATTTAGATTTGGTTACCACAACTACGAAAGTGTTAAATCTATTTTTCAAAAAACCTATAACCTTGATCCTGACAGCGATGAAGAATCTTTTGATCCTATATTCAAATTATTAACTCAAAAAAACGATATTATTTTTGAAGACTTTGGTGCAGATAAATCAGGTCTTGAATTTAACACTCTACTAGGAGCCGACTGGATAAGTTCAACTGGTAAGGCGGCCTCTGTAACACCCGCTATAAATATAGCAATTGAGGAATACATAGATGGTGGGGTTGATGCGTTAGACGAAAATAAAAAACCAATTATTAATAAAGACGCAGGAATAGTTGACGTATATAATTTTTTGATTCAGAAAAAAGTCGATGGCCTAATGTCTTTAGTCGAAAATCATTTTAAAACCTATCAATACGCCGATAAAGATCTTGATAATCCATCTAATGTAGACGAAGAAACTAAAGCTTTACAGCTTTTAGCAAATATAAAAACACCTAAGCAATTATACCTTTTGTTGGTCGGAATATTTAGGCAGAAACTCTGGTCAGATCCTTATGCAAGGGCATGGTTAGTTTTAAGACCTGACAAAAAACGCTATAGCGCAACTGGATTTGGTGCAGCCCTTAATGTGGCCACAACGGTTGCAAACCCTGTAGCAGGCTCAGTTATGGCGGCTTTTGATTTGTTTGGTAACGACAATGACCAATGGAGTTTTAGGCAAGTAGATAACATATTCGCACAATTTATTAATTATGAAAAAGAGATTTCTTCAAACTCTAATGCTTTTATTAAGCTGCTAAAAGACAATGCTAAAGCAGGCAATAACTCTGGCAACTGGGTTACGGGAATTTTGGAAGATGTTGACAATTTTTGGGACAAAAATATAGGACCAATATTTAGCGCATTTGATGCTGCTCTGGGAAATTTATTAAACATGTTTAGATTATCAATGGCGCAAATGGGCTATGGATTAAAGGAGTTAGAAAATTTTACCAAGCAAGCAAACATATTAAATAAAGCATATAATGATTCAATATACTATTCTCTTGGAAGACCAGGAACTTTATTAAGGGCAGTAGACAATCCGTTTACAAGAGAGTATGGCGAACCAGTTGTTGAGATAAGAGAACCATTCCAAAGAATGCACTACCTCAGTTCATTTAGCCATATTATAGCAAATAATATAAAAGAGAATACATCTGGAGTTGCAACTCAAATAACAGCTGTTTCTGATGGAAAATTTCCAGTTACAGTTTCCCTTGATAAGGCAGCTCCCCCAGAAAAACAGGTAGAAAAAACTGTAGAGACAGGATTGTATTGGGACAATCCTAAGGGCGAAGGAGTCTTTGGAATATTGCATCCAATATTTCATCCACTAGAAACAGTTAGGGGCATATCAAAGCATGCGCAGGGTGAACCAGATGAGCTCACGGCAAGAAGAGTTGCTCTATCATATTTGAAAGAAAATCTTAAAGATATATATGGTGGAGAAATTATTGTTATTGGCAACACTTCCATAAGGCCATATGATCTTGTTTACTTAGCCGACGTATATAGTAGAATGTATGGGATATTTGAGGTAGAACAGGTTGTTCATCACTTTACTCCAGAAACAGGTTTTATCACAAGTATAACGCCCAATGCATTTGTGACGGTTAATGATCCAGCAAGATGGTTTATGTCGTCTTGGGCATCTTCGTGGTTTAGTACACAAAATTTAAGAAACGATACAAGAATACTTTTGGCTAATCAGTCTAATAATTCTATATTAAACATAAGTGGAGATGTGTCAATAGAGAATCTTTCAAGCATGCTAAAAGACCAAATGGTTGGCGGCATGCAGTATACGCACGGTAGTTCGGCCCTTCTTAAGGATATACAAGCCAACCAACTTGCGGACTCAATGCCAGAAACCTCAGATCGAATGAAGCAATTAATAGCCAACAACACAGGAAGGCAGGAAAGCTCAATGGGGGCAGCGATATTTGCTGGCCTTGTTATGCCGGCAGTTACGGCTGGAGCTACTGCGGCAGCAACTATTTTTGGCACACCTCTTGCTGGAGCGGCCGTTGCAGCAGGGCTAACGCTGGCAACGGATGCTGGTTGGAGCGCATGGAAATGGATAAGAAACAACGTACTTGATCAACACGGATGCTATATCCAGTATCTGAATAAAAATGGTCAAGCAATGGATGCTGGATTAGCTAATTTCCAGGGAATGGTAGTTGGTAAGCATCATTCTAAAAAACTTCTTCCTGGTCTTTTGGGGATAAGAACCAAGGTAATGACCGTTGATGGGCACCCCTATATAAGATCTGATGATTTGCTTAAGAGTATGGGTTGGAGGGAAAAGGAAATTTCAAGACTAGTTAGATATACAAGCTTAGAAAATGCAATTGTACATGCAGAAATTTTAAAGTATTCTGGTCTTGGTCCAGAAAAAACTGGCTTGAATCAAAGCTTCAAAACAATAGTTAAAGTAACTAAGATAGTTGACCGGAGATACTATAGATGTGATAGACATTTTAACGCCCAGAAAAAATATTACCCATAAGAATCCAAATGAAAATTCGTATAGAGTTAGATTTGAAGGAGTGCAGTCTGGAGAACTTAATAAGTTGGATGTTATGCCTGGTGAGGTTGCTATTACAAACCCAAATTCTGAAGGCGCAAAATCTCTAAAGTATGTTTCCGATGCATTAGAGGGTAAATTGATTGTTTTAAGAATTAATCCAAAAAATTCTTCAATAATATTAACGGCAGACGATGTAGAGGCTGGGGCTATTGCCAATACACCAGCTAATTATGCAGTGGCGATTAAAGGCAAAAATAACATTAGTAAAGACGAAAGATATATGGCATCTATTTTCTATAGAACAGACGAAAATAAACAAAATGCGCTAACCAATAAGGTTAGAGGAATATTTTTGAATATGCCAACACTAGATTCGATGAGGCGTATTGAGTATTTAAAAAACAAAACAAAAGAATTACTATCATTGAATAGTGTTATTGAAAGTAAGTTTGATGAAATTTTAGCCGCCATACAAGATTTGCCAAAAAGTAACAGTGCAATTTATTTTGACAAAGATGATTCCAACGATCCAATAAATGCCTTTAGTAACCCAGAAAAAGAATTGTTTGATTCACTAGTTTCTATATTGATATTGCAAGAAGTATACTCTACAGCTTCCGAATGGCCTTATATTGGTTGGGACGAGTACTATTCAGATGGAAGCCCAGTAACATTAAATTGGGAGCTAATCATTGCTGGTTTAGGTAGAGTTTATACAGAAACTCTCAATTTTATTAAAGGTCCAGCTTTAATTGATCCAAGTAGGTCAGTTGGAATAGGAAAAGAAGTATCAACTGAATTAGGCCAAGGGGTACGAGGTTAAACATGGCAGCAGATGATCCAATCAGCATAGACGATTTGACAAGCACAAAAAGTATAACAAACAAATTAGCTTCTTCGTTCTATCCGAATGAACAAATGGTTATCAACCATACCAGCCTTTCTCAACAGCCATACCAGGATAGGACTTTAAGAAGCGTTGATCCCCTTAAGATTATGCAGGCAGACGGGATATACAGGAATCCAGCATACGCCGTCAACGCGTATGCCCAAAGCACTCAGTCCGCAATGCATCGGAATATTAGCCGCACAAGCAGACATCGGAGACAACGTTAAGATTCTTGATCCGAATGATCCAAATGGAAAAAATGTTTTAACAGGAGCAACAGCCAAAGCTGAATTGGCTAAAAACTCAATACTTTTTACAGGCTATGCTCCAACTGGTTTTGACGTTTCGTTAAGGGCAATGAATGATAGCATCAATAACTCTGCCACTAATCCAAATTTAGATTCGGTTGGGATTATCAGCACCAGTACACGGGCAGAGTCTTGCCCACAGCCAGAAGGGATACTACGCTTCACAAAGTGGCATTACCTTAAATCGGAGGTTCAAGGCCGATTGCCTTAATTGAAATTTTAACTGAACAAGAAATTGAAACATACATTACAAAAACCAAAGAAATAAATGATAAAATAAATTTTGATGGCCAGATAAATCAAATGTCAATTAACTTTACCACAAATCCTCAAGGACAATCTTTAGCTTCTCTTAATTTTGAAATAAAACAATCTGGCAATTATGTTTCTGGATCTTATGAGTCTCTACCTGTACCTAAAGAATATTTAGGAACTGGCCAAAAAAATTCTTTTGTTGGTGCAGCTTTGCTAGAGCTGTTACTACAAATAACAGACAGAATTTATCTTAAGGGAGATACAGGCAATGGCAGGGGATTGGTGGGATCCAATTTTTCCGAATTGACTGGGACATCTAATTCTGTTAGCGATCACGCTTTTGGTAGAGCCATAGATATTTTTGATGTTGGAAACAACAGGGAAACATCATACCATTTATCAAAAAATATAGATAGCTACAGGCAGGGTTTAGATATATTCTTAAAAAATTTGCAGATTTTATCTAAGGAGTTACATCCAGATCTCATTATAGTTCATGACCTTTTAGCCGAAGAACTTGGAATAGAAGAAAAGGGTCTAGAAGATTCAAATTCGCCTATAAGAACAAGGTATCCGCATCTCGCTCCTTTCATAAACTTTGCGGTAGATGGAAGCCATAGAGATCATATTCACATTAGTTTTAGCGCACAAAGAGCTGGCTCATTTATTACCGCACAATTAGCATCTCAATTAACTGGAGGTGTTTCTGGTTTGTCTACTGATTTTAAGGCCGCAAATTTAGATAAATTTAAAACTAATTATTTTGGAAAAACAAATGAGCAGTTAACTCCAGACGAAGTAATGTCCCTGCTGTATACGGCTGGATTATTTTCAAGTGAACTTTCTGCAATGTTTGTTGGCATAGGCGAGAGGGAATCAAGGTGGGCACCTGGAGCATTAAACACAAAAAAAGATGGTGGGGATGGAGATTTCTCGTTCGGCGCCTTTCAATGCAACCTTCTGCCCAAGGCACACGGATCAAAAATATTTCAACTTAGATATAATAAAACTGGACAACCTCAAAATGACAGTGTTCTTGGTTTCAAGCTTGCGTACGCTATAGATGAAGATAATAACGTTGATTCACTTTCTCAAAAAGTTTTAAATCAAGCAACACAAGAAACTATTGATCAAAGAATTTTTATACCCTACAACCAAGCGTGGATGCTTGGAACAACAGCAGTTGGAGAAAAACAAGTAGCTCAAGCTCTTAAGGGAAAATTAATTGACTCATATGTTTTTTATCCATGGGGAGATTATCCCAATAAAGATAAAACGCCAAGATCAAAAGTAGGATTTATATTTGAGCTTAAGTTTTCAGTTATTTTGGCTGCTTATCTATTGGTAAATAACAACAAAGAAGATAATCTTAAAACTTGGATACGAACAAAATTTAAAGGCCATCCACCTTTTCCATATATAGAAAAATGGATGGATGGAGTTGTCTTCGATAAAGACGGAAACGAGAAGTAAAATGCCTGCAAATTATCCTAAATTTGACAAAAAAATAAATGATCATATTGATAGATCAAAATTTTTTCAATCAAAAAATCGACCAGGAACGATTATGTCATATAATTCGTACAACAATACGGCTACAATCCTCCTGGATGAAAAATTTTCCAGCGTGATAGGCAATGCTATAATGGATGTGCCATGTCCATTTATATATGGGGTTCAATCAGTAGCTCCAGCACCTGGAACACGATGCATGGTGGGCTTTAGGGACGAGAACGAATCCGAAGCCTATGTGATGATGTACTATAATGAACCCAGGTCATATAAAAATTCAATAAACAGAAATATATATACTGGCATACCAAAGTTTATGGAGTAGAAGATAGGTAACATGGAAGAAAATAGCCCTAATTCAAAAAAACCTTTTAACGAAGCTTTTGAGCTGCAAAAAAGAACAGAGTTTTCCAATAGGGAAGTTGGTTTAACTCATCCGGATAATAGCGCATTTATTAGGATCACAGATTCTGGATGTATAGAAATCTTTGCTGCCCCAGGCATAGGCTTAATAATGAATCCTAACACGCGCAGTATATCCTTCTTTTCAGATTCAATTAAGTTTTTTTCAAAAGAAGACGATGGCTTAAGGTGGAATGAAAAGTCTTTTAATCCTGCTGCAGACGCCTATAATGAGCCAGCTCTTTTAAAAACATCCGATTTTTCTAATAATCCCGCCTATCACAGGGTTGGTTATTACCTTAATAATATACAGGAAATTGAACAGAATCAAACGGATAACCCCATTACTATATCGGGTAGATATGCACTAGGAACCAAGGGCGTTGAGCAGCTCCCGTCTATTAACACTGGCAGATTTTCTGTAGAACAATCTGCTTTAATAGACAACTTTGCTCAGAATAACACGTCGGAACAAACTGAGTTATTAAAGGATTTTATGTCTTCTGGCTACTCTTACGAGGAATCAATTAAAAAAATTAAAGAAAAAGATTTTAATACTTCAAGTAATTCAAAAAACTTTTCATGGATTAAAGATGGTTTGGATAAATAATGAGTGATTTTTATTTTGATTTAAGTGGAGATATTTTAATTTCTTCCAACAAAGATATAGCCATCGCCCAAAGCGGTCAACAGCGAGACATGCAGCAAATATACCTTAGGCTAATGACGGAGCCAAATGATTTTACTATTTACCCAAGGTTAGGCTGTGATCTTTCTATGATAAGAGGCATGCCGCAAAATAGAGCAACTGCAGAAATAGGGAAAAGAATTATCAGAAATTCATTAGAAAATGAAGCAAACGGTGGAATCTTTAGGGGAAGATCAATATCGATTGATGCTGTTCCGATTTCTGCTACAGGCATAAGGTTTGATGTGCATATAGAAAATAATACTTCAGAACCAGTAACACTTTCTGTTGTTCAAGAGCTATAATATAAGGAGGATAAAATGCCTATAGTCTACAGTAAAACAAAAACAGAAATCTTGGGTAGGATGCTTCGAGCCTTAGAAAAAAATGCTGGCTTAACCGCAACCTATCCAGGCTCTATAGCAAGAGCTTTTGCCGAATCAGTTGCAACTGAAGTTGGCGACCTATACGATACTCTTAAGTTTGCCATTAATCAAACTTCAATGGCTACCGCTTCTGGAAGATCTTTAGATTTAATAGGAGAATTGTATGGCGTCCGAAGAGGTTTGGTAACACCCGAAGTAGAGCAAGAAAGATCAAGCTTTAATATAGAATTTTATCTTTCCGTACCTGGTGCAACTGATGTGATAATACCTCAGGACACTTTAATTTATAATGATGTAACAGAATTTGCCGAAAGACAATTCCAATATAGACTAGCTTCAAACGTCATAATAATTGCTGGGACAACAAAGGCTTTTGGCCGAATACAGCCGACGTTTACAAGTCAAGATTTTACTGCAGCAAAAAATTCTTTGACTAGACACAACTTTGTTTCGCAAGATGGGACCATAGTATATTGCTCGAATCCCAAAGAAGTATACTCAATGCCAGGCATGGAAGGAGATGACAATTACAGAAGAAGAATAAGCATGTCCATCAAAGAGCGTTCTTACGGAACGGCTGAATCTCTTCGTTTGAATGCCCTAGCATTTCCTGGGGTAAGAGATGTCAGGATCAGAGAATCGTCTTATGGACTTGGATCTTGTGACATAATTATAGTTCCAGAATCACAGAATTTAGATCCTTTGTTTGTTCAAGGGCTTGTAAGTAATTTGTCTGGCAAAAAACCTGTCGGTATAAAACTCAATATTAGAATAGCAGATAGGGTGCCAGTTAGCGTTGTGGCAAATATGGTTCTTCCTCAGGGTCTGTCTTCTGCGGCAATAAACGCTATTGAATTACAGGCGAGTACGTTTGTTAAGAGATATTTAAATTCTTTTACGATAGGCAGCGTTCTTTCTTTCAGCGAAATCGAATCTGCTATTAGATCCTCGTCCGACTTCATTAAGTCGATCAACATTCTCAGTGTTAGCTCTAGGGGCCAAGAAGTACCCAAGGGCGCATTTAGATTAAATACAGAAAGAGAATACTTAATAGCTGGAACTATATCTATATTTTCTGTTATAATGTCATCCCAAGGATATTAACCCGAAAGAGTGGTCAATGTGTTAGAGAAAACTTTTTTAGTAACTAAAAGCTATATAGTTAAAGCAAAAAATATGAGACATGCGCAAGGCCTTGTCGAGGGTGATGACGAATTGCCAGGAGCAATTTTAAACGAAGATCAAACAATTGAAGAAGTTGAGGAAAAAGAAGTCCCACAATATTTTTCTGCCGCCCAAGATTCATACTACAGTTCCTTTGATGAGTCGGAAATGTCAGAATCCCCGACATCTGAAGATGGCGGTCAAGTTTTTGCAAATGAAAGCCAGTATTCTACAATAGATTTTCTTCGTTCTGAAAATAAAAGACTAGCAAAACAATCAGAAAAATACAAAAATGTTAGCGAAGAAGCTTCAAAAACAATTTACAGAGCAGCATACGACGCTTTCGCTAATTTTAGATTGCCAGCTATACAAAAGAGAACTCCTAGAAAAATGGGAAATGGAACTCCAGAAACAGCTGTTGCCATTCTATCCGATTGGCAGCTCGGCAAAGTTACTCCAGATTATAATTCTGACGTACTAGCAAAAAGAATAGAGCTATATACAGAAAAAATGTTAGAAATAGTAGAAGTCCAAAGAGCAGATCATGCAGTCAATAACCTGCACGTATGGATGCTGGGAGACATTGTCGAAGGAGAGGAAATATTTCCTGGACAAAGCCATCTAATAGATTCTGGCATATATAGACAAGTAGGTATCAATGGACCAGAAATACTTTCTAAATTTTTTACAACAGCTTTAGAAAATTTTGATAAAGTAAATGTTACTGGGGTAATTGGAAACCATGGTTCTGTTGGTGGAAAAAATAGAAAAATGTACGACCCAGAATCAAACATGGATCGATTACTATATAGGATAGCTAGTTTAATTTTTGCTGGTAATCCAAGAATTCAGTTTAATATTCCTGATGGAAGAGGCGAAAGACACTGGTATGCTGTTGACAGAATAGGGAATTATTCGTCACTACTTATACACGGTGATCAACTTCCTTCTCCGTCAACGATTGCACCATATGCAAGAAAAGTTCTTGGCTGGAAAGATGGAGCAATCCCCGAAGATTTCCAAGATGTATTTATGGGCCATTACCATCAGCAGGCGAAGATGACATTGGGAAGTTCAACTCTGAGAATATCTGGCTCTCCAGAAAGCTATAATACATATGCGCAAGAATACTTTAATTCAATGAGTAGACCATGTCAACACCTGATGTTTGTGCACCCAGAAAATGGCGTGACTTCCGAGTATTCGGTTTGGTTAGACGCAGTTTAATAGTCCTAGGATGAGAAAATGAAAACTTATTTTTTAGCATTAAATAAATCTGACTTCAACATTGTTGGCAATGTTTGGACCTCTAATGCTTTGGATTTGTATTCAAATAAATTCTACAATAACTACTCTACCAAAAGGGCTTCTACTGGACTAAACATCCTTGGTGATCATACTTTTGTTGGAACAGAGGTTTTGTCTTCAGCTTCAACATTAGGGGAAGGTGCAACGCCTACAAACTATGGTGAAATAGTATTTGATGATTCTCAACGGAGATTACTTCTATTTCAATAAAGACAAAACCGATTCTCAAAGTCTTGTTTTTGATCTCGAAAGTTCTTCACCTTACTGGATTTTATCTCCAGACTCTGAAAGTCTTAAGTTTAATAGATTCATAGACACATCTAGCAGAATTGATATCATTGGATACAAGCACGCTTTTTCAAATCTTGTAGGGTCAGAAGTCCCAACAATTAGTTTAAAAATATTTTCCTCGCCTAAGAAAAATGCTTTAGAATCAGAATTTTCTCAACATGTAAACGTTGATCAAAAAACCACATTATTATTTATAAACAACGTCCAAAGATATTGTAAATTTGTTGTAGAAATTGATTCAGATTCGAATATAGCGTCTTCTGATTTTCTATTATTAATCCAGATAGAAATATCAGAAATAATAAGCCCAGTAATTACTGATCACGTAAGAAGTATTCTTTCCAGATTTCCTTCTTGGACAAAAATATATGGAGACTCTCTTGAGGGTGCAACTCCAGAATTAACGCTTCCCAGAACAAATGCTGGAAAAGTAATAAATGCACTGATCGGTGAAGATCTTGATGTGGTAGATGTTTTAATTTCAAAAATAGAATTAAATTCTTTTATTGAAACCTCAGAGGAATCACAAATAGCATGGCTTTATGCTTACAGCAACATTAGACCAGGTTTTTTAAAGGTTATTTCTGATAACATTGAAATGGCCAGAGTGTCGTCAATGAGAGAGCTGCTGCAGCAGAGAGCAACTGATTATGTATTCTACTATAATTTTTTAACAGCACAATTATTCACCCTGTTTAAGCCTGCTAAATTAGTTGTTGACGAAACTTTATACCAGTGTGAGATCGTTCAACAGATAAATTATTTTGATGAGTTTGGATTAAAGGTCGGCCTGCAAAGGCTTTATCTTGAAACAAATGACAATTTTAAAAAAAGAATACTTGATGTTTACCAGAACCCACCAGCGATTAATTTAGAGGGTTTAAAGAAAACTTTAAGAAGAGAGCTTGATATATGGAGGGCATTCGAAGCTACTCCAGACTCCTTGTATCTTGGTGCAACTCCAGAAATATTAGAAATATCTGATATGGAAAAAAATCAACAATATTTCAATAAAGAAGGTATTCCAACAGAAGATTTTAAAGATTTTGTAGAATACTTAAACAAAAAATATCCATCAAATTTTGGCTATATCAAATGGGGAGAAGCCTATTGGGATCCTGCAGGAACCAGAAGAGAAGGTTTTGCATCGCTACCTCAAATTGCAGACAGTGCTACCACGGAATATTATATTGAAAATTATCAACCTGGAGTTGGTGATTTCAATGACATAAAGCTTAAATTAGAAAAACTTGATTTTGGCACTGGGGATTACAGTTTTAAATTAAAAGCTTATGGATATAAAATTGATGGAGTCGCCTCAGCTTACGAGCCAGTAGAGATAGTTTATGATTCTTTTGTTTCATATCATGAAGATTATATCGAAAATGATGCTGCAACTATTTCCTACGATGTTGTTCTTGGACTAAATCTTCACGGGGACATACCAAATGATTCCGAATATAAAGCAAGATATAAAGTTCTTGTAAAAAATAACCATTCAAACTTGTCTAATGAGTTTATATCTAAGGATATTTTTGGTGCAACCAATTTCACTAATGGGGAATCAATATACTACAATATTGGTGGTACACCATATGTGAATACACTGCAATTAAATGCAACAGAGTCATATACCTTTACGCAAGTACCGTTATATGCTGTTGACACAATTACAGTCGATTTTATTGATGCTCAAAACTCATATGGTATTAGTGGAGATTACGGAAAAATTTCTTTTTTAAACAGCACGCCAAACCAATATGCCACAAGCACTTCGCCAACACTCAGTAAGAGTGCCGCACAAATAGATGATTCACCGTATGCAACAAAATTAAAAATTGCTTCCAAGATATATAACCCAACAAAAAAAAGATTGGTTAATACGCCCAAAATTAGATCTAACAGATTCGGCAACGTATTAAATTCATCTAACGATATTACTAAAAAATCTGACATACACATATCTCCTGCATCAATAATCAAAGATTTTACAATTCCATATGGTGCCACCCCATTATATGTTCATATAGAAAATGTTGTAGAGGGAGATTATGATATCGATGGTTCTTCTAGTCCATATCAGGGCTATGGAGGCATTGCGCTAAACAAACAGGATAATTTAAAATATTTAATTCCCTCTAGTGATAATATAGTTTTTCAATTTATAAATCCAAATTTTAGCACTCCACATCAACATAGCCATTACATAAATACTCTTGGTTCTTCTACAGTAAATTATAAATTTGTAGATGTTAAATTTCCTTATAATGCAACTCCAGATCTTCTTGTCATATCGTCTACTCCTAGTGAAAATTTTTATCCGTTCAATTACGAAACTTACAGTTCTTTTGATGCCGATTATATTGGTGAAATAGATTTTAGAATAACAAACGATGGAGTTATAACATCTGGCGCCACGAAGAACTACAACTTCTATAATGAGTTTCACCTGATAGGTGGATATGATTTTGAAAGATCCGATTTTGGTCTTGAAGAATACGCATCTTCTCCAAATCTAACCATTACGAGTATAGAGGCTTATTCTGAGAATGACGACATCATAGTAAGCACCGAAACGTTTGACGACAATCTCGAAAGTACTTTTGATCGTTTAAATAACTACGATAATGAAACCAATCAGTTTATTTCAAAGGACATATATTTTGACGTATCGCGTCCATCACGATTCAACGATAGAATTCACCCATCAATCGAAAGTGGTTTCATACATCTGAATGCAACTCCATATTATTTGTATGCGGATCCAGAAACAAAGTTCTATTATGATGAATCAGAATTTATTTTAGACAGTGTAGCAAGGCAGGGCGCTCCAATTTTGGTTGAGGTCGGATCTAATTCTGCTACTCCTACTCCTTACACGCAAGTAGCCTTTATGGACGAAGCTTCTCCTGGCGTATATTCCAAATTCAATCTTGAGTTTATTGAGGCTGTTTATGATAATTATTTAGCACTTGCGTATAGTGGCGTATTTGAAGTTTCGGTTTTGGATACCTACACTAATGACTATGTCATTCAAAATCAATCATATTCTTCCAATATAATAGAAACATTAAACATAAATGGTATTCCGCAAATAAAATCTGGAAGAACCTATAAGGTTAAGTATAGGTTACAAAACGTTTTTAATGCAGATAACCAATATTATAATGAGTTTGATAATTCCTATAGAACAAAAGTTACACTTTTAAGCACCCCAAATTATTCATATTACACAAAAGTTACCTACGAAAAATCAATGTTTGATTCCGATACAGTTTTTGATCAAGTGTCTTTGAATCCACTTCACTCTGCAATGAGTGAAGGTTATGTTTATTTTTCTACAACTGATTATCCCCTTTCTTCGGTTGAAGCTTATATTTCCCCTAAAGAAATACTTGATGACGGAAGTCAGTTCATTGCAATAAATATTTTTAGTATCGACGAAAACAATAACCCTAAACCTTTTATAGCCTATGAGGTAACTGGCCAAAATATTAACGCCACCCCCTCTTACGTTTACACAAATGAAGATGGATACGCAAGGGCGTATGGAAAATATATTGGAGTAGAAGTTTCAACACCAAGTTCGTATCCAATATTTGTTTCTCAAATTATTTCAGAAATGGATTCAACTCCAAATACTTCTGCGACAGTTTCCTACTACGTTAAGCCAACTACAATGACCCGTGAAAAACTTTTGGCTGAAGTTACTAAGAAAATAATTAATGCCGATGGCCAAGAAACTGTTTATGTATATGGTTCTGCAACACCTAATGCAAAAGTTTATTGGAGAAGAGCAAGAAATTTATTTGACGCCCTCCATACACCGTATAGCAATAGTCAAGTTTCGCCAGAACAACACGGGAAAGCAGGCATGACTACGGCAGACTCTTTGGGTAATTTTAATATTGGAGCGTATAGGGCCCAAAATGATGCCACTCCTGGTTATTGGTTTGTGGCTGTGGACACAGAAATGTTGCCCTCTGAAGCTCAAGGCACCCCTAATACTATAGCTGGGGATATAGTATACTGGTATGAGAGATATGATGTAAATCAGTCCAATTCATCAGAACCAGTCTTATCTGCAGCATTTGGAGAAAATACGGTGCGCTATCATTATTCCCTTGATTCTTCTTTTAAAAAGAACTATGAAACAGAAAAGGTTTACTATCAAGGTATATCGGGTAGTGGTTGGCAACTACCAAGGTGGTATCCGATAGATCGATATACCCAATATCAAATGGGACTTTTGGGTGCAACCCCCTATGTTGTTGATACTTACGAAAATCTTCATCCAGATTACGAAGAGGAATAAGCGTGCAAGAATTTAAAAAACATACACCAAACGGTGAGTTTGCTTTAAAAAAGGGCCCTTTCTTGCCTCTCGATGCTGCAAATCTCGGCTGGTTTAGTGCCGAGGAAGTTACCCCAGAAAACTTTCTATCTATATTAGACATGTCTAATATGGTACCAGAAAATGCTAATCAACTAAAAGCAGTAGACGACGATCTACTGATGTACGCAGACGAGTTTGGCGTTCTCAGGTACTTAAGCAACAACTCTCAAATGCATCAAGTCAAGCATTCTCCTGTTGTAAAAAATTCAGAGGTTTGTATCAGCAACCTTGTTATTGATTCTACCGATATTGTTAAATCTCCTTCAGAGGGATATAATTTTACAAACAAAGAGTATATACTATCCAATGATGCGCACGTACGCTTTGCCCATAGCATTTATGTTAGCAGATATTTTACTTTAATTTCTCGGAACCGCATCAACATATACGGGAGTTGAAACATCTCAACCAGTCAAAAATCCAGATCAATATAACATTAGGGTTATTGATTCTTCTGGCCATAAATATGTAGACGAATTTGGGCGTAATAAATATAGGGTTCATATCGAGCAGTATGCAACAGATTTTATCACTAGTTCTGTTGAGTTTTATAGAATAGTAGTCCTGCTAGATGTCCCTGACCCTATAGGCCTCTACCTCGTTTATGATAAATATGAAAAAAATGCCGATGGATTACCCTACGATCAGTTTTTGAACTATAAAGAATATATAAACACAGTGCCTACATACGATTATGTGGTTGAAGAGTCTGAGGTAATAGACCCAAGTTCTTATAATAGGAGAGTTTATTCTACGCAACTTTTTGCGCACAAAGAAAATACTCTTTTAAAAAATAATAAAAATGATGACGGGTGGAAAATAATTACGCCCAAGAAAGCCATACAGGATCCAAGGACATTCCAAAATTTTAATTGGAGACTTTTAGCAAAAATAAACTACAATTTTAGTAAGAACAAAGATACTCGAGATAATGAGCAAAGGGCAATCTTAAAGGTTGCAGTGCTATATTCGGGGTTAATAGAAAACATAGAAAACCCATATGTCTTTGGCAACCTTGAAGAGTCGGTAATGAATCAACAAAATTTTCTTTTTGAAAACCCTCTAGCATCTACTAATTTGACTAAAACAGAAAGATCTTATTGGGCTCTTAATATAGATGATTTTGTTTCAACTCAAATAGATCAGGCTAATCCAGACGCATTGTTGTACGATTTTTTGATTTGGACTCCTACTTCTTCGATCAGCGAACACCAAAAAAGAACCATAGACATGTTTCTTTCTAGCGGAATATCTGTTTTCATAGATTGTTCCAATCTAGATCAAAACAGTCTTACTTCTTCAGGTCTTTCTAATTTTGACTTTAGTCTTTCTGCAACGACAAATAATACAGGACTAATAAAAATAGTCAACGAATATGTTGACGGCAATCAGACTCTTAATGGCTGGGATATGGATGAGTATAACGAGTCTGTGATTAAAAATTTTGGAATATTCGGAGATAGAAGAAATATATTTACCCAAAATTCAGTTAATAAGATAAGAGTTTTTAATGGTGTGCCAGAAAGTGCGGACAATTCTGCTCAATCGATAGCCTATATACAGGATGGGGAAAAGAAATACAGCGCAATTCTAAAAGATAAATACGTGTCTAGTGCAGAGTTTTCTGCGCTTGCCGTATTTTGCCTAAATCCGTTTTTAACTTTTATTAATGACAACTATGGCGGAAGTGGAATTCCAGTCTCTGGAAAAAATAAAGGAGTTAATAACCTTTTTCCTAGAGGAACAGTTGGTAGTCAAACAGCTTTTCTCAGCGAGTCTGTGATTGGTCCAAATAAATTGTTCTACAATATTTTGTGCGAAACAAATAGAAATAAAGTTAATAGCCGTGAAAAATATAGTGAAAATTCTGTTGTTATCTGGAATGTTTCTCCATGGAGAAATTCTTGGACAATCAACGGTCGAACAAATGATGATGGAGAAGTTACAGTTCTTCTAGAGGATGAGAAAAAAACTTTTAATTTTTCACATAAACAATTTCAAAGACGGCGAAGTTTCCATAATGGATTTTATAAAGCCTAAATTTTGCAGGGAGATCAGCACTTCAATTGGAGACTTACTAATACAAGACCTTGAAGCAACTTCCACCGAAGCTGACTCAGCTACAATCATCAATGCTGATTTCAGCAACGTTGAATTTTATTTAGAATGTACAAATGATAATGTTGGATTTTTAAATTTTAATAGAATAACATCTACCGACTATTTATTTGGGGAAGTTAAAACATCATATGGAGTTTATCAGCTTTCTTCAGAAGCAAAGACTAAACTTTCAGATAGCTCCCTGTCTCTAGATGCATATTCAAATGTTTTTTCTAAAGAGTTTGACCTTTCTGCAATAAATTATCCCTATACATTTTTGGATTATTCTGACTATATTTCTCAGGTTAATTCAGTAATTAAGACACCAAATGAGTATTTGCCAGGAAGTCAATTCGTAAGAGATTACGACTATGCGTTTACCACACAACTTTTTATTACTGAAATTAAAAAAAATAGATTCAACTATGAAGTTAATTGGTCGACTCAATTTGAGGTTTCTCTTGATGGAAGTTCTGGGCCAATTTCAGTTGTTACGAAAAAAGCAGTTCCGGCAGAACCGGATGGATCTTCTGTTGCTAATTACGGGGCATACTCAGGGGATCGTGCAAATTATCCACTAAAGGCTATCAATAATAAAGAATCACCTTTTGATTCTTATTTGTATCCTACGAATATTTATTCTGTTACCGACTTATTGTATAGAAAATTTAAAGAAAGATCACACTCAAGAAATAACTTTCATTACACCAATGATCTTCCAATAACAAAATATTGGGACGAGTATAGACTTGGTAGATCTGGCAGCAAATCTTCTGGTAGTTCTCAAAGTGCTGGAAGTACCACAACGAATCAAACCGAATACATATCTTCTACGGTCACAAAAGTAGTAACAGTTCCAGGAGAATATTCTTTTACTGGGCCAATCATTCCCAACCAAATAGAAAAAAATAGAACTGAAATAAGAGATTATTTAAAGTATGGAGTAACCGATAGCTCAATTAACGCTCATAGTATTTCTTTTGCTAAATTATTGGAATACGAAAAATTATGGTGGATACAAAATCCAGAAAAACAGAACTCGATATCAACCGTAGAACAAGCCTACTTTAAATGGGAGATGTACTTTACCAATCTACTAACGCTTGTCCCGACAAAAGTAACGATGAAATCTACTAGCCCCCCCACAACTATTCCTGGTGGTCCACCTCAGCCTTATGAAAAAGTTTTAGAGCCCAAAGAAAGGTGGGATCTTTTGCACAAACTGTGGACAACAAATAGCACTTCTCTTACCCATAGATTCTGGGGCGTAAACAACAGTTATTTTGGGGATGTTACTTTGGATGTAAAGCGTTTTAAGGGATCTGTTGATGGAAGTAGTATTTGGAGCGACTCAACTACGCGGAATATTATTATTCACTGGACTTTTTAATCGCTTTTTACTTGTACATTCTTTTATGCAACCCATTTTAGCCACCAAGCTTATCGAAGAAGTTATACAAACCCCAGTTAATCCACGGTGGTTCCCCCGCAGGCGATGGTTCTAACTCGAGCTCAAGCTCAAGCTCATACGTACAGTATGTGCAATACACCCTGGCAAATAACGGTATTCCCATTACCGTTAACGGCATCTACGATGCTAAAACGGCCGCAGCTGTTAGACAGTTTCAGACAAATAAAAAATTAAATCTTATCGATGCAATAGTTGATTCAGAAACCAAATCTATTCTTGCTCTTTCCTGGTTAAATTTATACAAAAATCATCCAAAAAAGTTTCAAACTCTATTAGATAAAGCACCTGCTGGCGTAGGTAGATTCATACAAGCCGCTATAGTTTACTCGGATATAGGAAAAGCTTATGACGGCTCTAATTCTTCGGAATATAGAAGGATAAGCTATACGGGTATTCCTGGTCCTACCGCTATAACAGATCACATTGTTGTTGAGGTTCCTGGTGTTTTGACTCCATCTGGAGCTCCAATGCCATCGCAAGAAATAGTTTCCATAAACATTCAGGCTGGAGAGTGGCCTTTGGGTTTAAAAAACATTTGGATGTATACTCAGGATCTAGCTGGAAGCCAAGGCGAAACAGTAACCGTTGTTAACGGTGACGCCCTTGAGGTTATTGTAGTCAGTGAAGGTCTTGCTGCGGACACGCACAGGGTACCAGAGTTTAATCCGAATTCAATTAAAGCGTCGGCAAATCATAAGATTGTATCAGATAAACTTTTGTCACCAAACGAAAGTTATTCGATTCCTATTTCATCAAATCAAAAAATTAAATATGTTATGATAGAAGTTTACGGAAATTCTTTGACTATTGACAACTCGATATATGGCCCCAACGCAGAGGGTTTTTCTATTAAGGATATTAATTTTTCAATAAAAACACCCGTTAGAGGAAAGGGCGCACAAGAAGAAGAGTCTGAAGAGGGTCAACTATCATTTACGGCTACTGGATATGGAACTATATCAGGAAAAACCAATATTACCTCAGGAGACTTTGGTGTCTTTAAACTATCTTCGATCTCTGACGCAAACGCATATCCAGGATCTACAATCAAAGAAGTAAGATTAAACTCATTAGACCTAAAGTCAAATGTTGTGGACGATGACGGCGAATTTATCCTTGATGAGAATAACGAACCTATAGAAATATATATTGATCACCAAATTACAAGTTCGTTGATAGGGCCAAATTCGTCGGGGGAATTCAATAATGAAAAAATAATTTTTGAAAGTGACGGTGTTGAATATGTGGTAAATGCTCTTTCTGAATCTACTGGACTTTCTGAAATTAATCCTTCTATCACTAGCGTTTATAGAACAGGTGGACCAACAGCAGGAAAAAATCTAACACAATCAGAAATAAATTCGCAGTTCAGCATACTCGATAACATGAAACCGATATACCAAGTAGTGACAACTAATGGGGTAGAGATTGAGTCTAGAGAATTTTCTAAGGAATACAATGTTTCTAATTTCTTTGTTGCGGACGCAGATTCTTCTGGCTTAAAATATAAACAAAACAAGAAACTATCCATTAATGCCAAAGACGGTGCTGTTGTTCTGACAGATGCATTGGGCAATCCTGTCGGGTTGCCAGACTACGGAAGTTTTGCACAGCCGCAAGACACTTCCACGGGCTCAAGTATAGAGGTATCTTTTGGCATCACAATCCTTAAATGGAATCTGAAAGATTCTAATAATCAACTTCTTGCAGCTCCAGACGGTCTTCAGTGGGGTTTTTATAATATTGCGACTAGACAGTTTTTGGGCAAAAAAATTTCATATCAATATTACACAAGACATAAAAGAGATATTTATATAGGGCTAATAGCTTTTGATGCCGATAGGAATGCTATAACAACAGATAATGTTATTGGAATTGATAATAGGACAGGAACTCTTAAAGAGTTTCAATTCCCCGCAAAATCTCTTTGTCCAATCTACTCAGTGCACGTAAGTGATCGAGCTAAAATTGCGATATCAAGTCCACCAAAAGATCTTTCAAAGTTTGACAATTGGTTCATAAATTTAAGTAGAGGTAGATTTTTTAAAAAAGTTACTCTTTCGCCCAGGGAGTTTAGCCCTGTTGCCGACTGGAGAAAAGACTATTATGGACAAACGCTTAGATGTTTTTATGACACGACAAAAATACCTATTCCATCATCCGACATTTTTGGATCTGGTTACTACGATATTAAAGAAGAAAATCCAATCATTGTTTCAAGAAATGAAATACAGTTAAGGCATGGTTCTTTCCATGTTTCACAGGATACATTAGATAAGCCAAATATTAATACGCTTTACACCGATGCTAGCCCGATGGAAATATGGGCGGATATATTCGTTAAGAATAAAAATAATGAATGGGAAAATATTGACGACAAACAAATCAGAACATTCAATAAACACACAGGAACTATCTTCTTTGAAAGGGAAATAGTCCCTACAAATCCCAAAAACATAAAAGTAGATTATGTAGTTAAAAATCCAAATATAATGTTAAATTCGATCAACAAAAAAGAAATTCCTATTAATCCTTACGTAGCAAGCATCAATCAACACTATCGTAATAACGAAGGTTTTTTTGGTGTTTACCAGTTTGCAACAGGTCATGGAGGACCAATATATTTCTATCTGCTTCCTTCTCTGGTGCAAGTTTCCCGAGATGGCGACTATGTCAATGTGCCAGAATATGTTGCGCCATCTAGTATCATAGAATTTTCAATAGATAATTCTATCTTTGATCCGAATTCAGCAAAGTATAATCCATTTGCTATCTATTTGGGTTTGGCTATTGTCAATAGTCGATTCGATTTGGACAATGTTGTTTTCTCTGACCTAAGAGTTAAGGGTGGAGGCTTAAGCTCTTTGGAAAATATGCCTAAAACGTTACAAGCTAAGTCAAATATTATAGATTTTGCAGACTTAAATTCTGGCAAAGGCTACTTGTATCCTAGGGGTGGATATGTTATAGTTAAGATACCAAAAGAAGTAAAAAATAACTTTAATTCCGTTGATGAGGTTTATAGTATTGTGCGCTCAAACTTAACTGCAGGGATAGCATTTGATATCCATGATATGGAAGGAAATGATTGGAGGTCAACACAATGATTACTCAGTTAAATGAAAATATTTCTTCTTTTAATAGACAATCAAAAAAAACCGTAGCCCAAGTTCTTTCTGAATCTATAGTAGAAAAATCAGAAATTGGTAATTTGGTAAGTAAGATTGGATCTTTTTCTTCTGCAGCAGATTTTTTACCCAGCTTAATTAACTCCATGTCAACTATTGACAGGGAGCCAATGATAGATCTCTTTAGGGATATTGACCTAAGAATTAAAACAACATATGATATTTCAAGAACTCTTGCAATTTTAAAGTCTTCTATGTCTTCAATATTTTCTGGAGAAATAGAAAAAATTGAAAAAGATATTTTCTACCTAGAATCTTACTTAGATAACTGGACTTTTTTGTCTGGTGAAGAAGATCTGTATAATTCTTCGCACATAGAAAATTTTGATAACGATTTAAATTCATATATTTATAGTGGTGATCTTGAAGTAATTCCCGATAGAAATCGGATCCCCATTTTCTAGCGCAGAATATTCTTATGTAGATTCATTTTCTAATACGTTAAAGTATTCAAAAAAAGATGAAAATCTTTTGAGCGACATTGGTCCTGAAGATATTCAAAAAATAGAATATTTTACTAATTTTAGCCAAGAAGATATATCAAGTGATACAGATATTAAAAAAGTATTTAACACTTCGTCAAATCACGTATGGAACATGACAGTTAAATCTGGAAGTGTTATTAAGGAAAGTATTTTTAATCAAGAAATATTTTCTTCATTTAAATTAAAGAATAATCCTAATCCTTCAGCGCAAGTAGCAATTAAAATACAACTCAATCATCCTAAACTTATATCTAAAATTAGAATCAATCCAAACAAAAAAGATGATCTAGATTTGCTACAAATTATAGTTGATTCAGGCAATTATAAGTCAACAATAGATGCAGAAGAAACTTCTGCTACGCAAAGCTATACTTTACTAGGTCAAAGTATTAGAATAAAAAACAGCGTAGACATAGATATACCCGCCGAAAGTTTTGTAAAGAGTTTAACTATAGTTTTTGGGCAAAGAAACTACGTAAGAACTAAAATTACCCCCATTCAATCTGAAGTTAACACCCAAATGGTTAACAGAATAGCAAATGCTGTAAGAGTTTCTAGAAAAAAAGAGCATGATAAATTACAGGATACAGTTATTAAATACTTTATTCGAGACTACGCTTCAGATTATTTAATTAGAAATAAAAAACTATATCACTATGATTACACGGATTATTATCCAACAGAATATAAAAAGTTAAATGTTGGAGCAATAGAGGCGTTTAAAGGCAAAAATTTCTTTTCAGACTTAGAAGATTTAAACATGTTTAAAAATACTAGTTTGCTTTCAAATATAGTATTTTCAATTATATCTTTTTCTATTGGCTCAAAATTAAGATCAACTTTTACTAAAACCTATATAGAGTCTAATTTAACTGATACAACAAAAAGTGTGTTCAACTTCTCTTCTGGCGGGATTATACCGTTATCGGACTCAAATCAATCGGCCAACAATCTTCATTTTACCGAAGACTCTATTGATAATATTAGCAGCATAGATACAGCCGATTTATTTAATAATGTAGAAGACGCTGGAATGTATGAGTATAATTTTTCGATAAAAAACATATCTTTGTTTACAGAAAGCTATCACACAACACAAAGCTCTACATATGCTCCATCAACCATCACGCTTCCAGGTTTTGTTTCTCCGTCATATAGGTCTGTTTTTGCAAGCAAAAAGATACCCTTAGAGTCATTGCCGATGAGAGTAAAAATGATGGCCGAATATTTTTCCGAAATTGCATATTCGGAAGGTGATGTGTCAAAAGATAAAACTTCAATAGAGTTTAGTATTTCTATAAAAGATAGCGTGACCCTAGAAGAGGACTGGATGCCCATTATCCCTTTTGGTGATTCTTCCATTAGAACTGAAGTTCTTTATGCAAATTCTTTTGGGTTGGCTTCAATAAGATTTGCGCCATCTGAAGAAACAGTTGCCATTTATGAGGATTCAAAACAAAAATCTTTTGGAACCTATAAAGTAGAAGGAAAAAATATTACAATATTAGATTATAATTCTAGCAAAAAATATTTTGTATCATATTCGCCAATAAACATTAATTCATTTAAGGAAATATATCTATTCTCTAAGGATATGGCCAATCCAGTTCTTGCCAATGCGTCTTTCAATGGATTGAATGGAGAAAGATTTGAAAAAACCGACAGAGATAACAGGGTGGTAGTTTCAAATTATCCATATATTAATCAGCAAAAATTTGTTAACGCAGTCTACTCTAGTATCAACGGCACGATTACCACCAGTAAAAGTTCTTTTGGCAATTTTGACTACTCTTCTTATTCTCCGGTTAAAATTATTTTTGAAGACGGATCTTCTGCGTTGAATCTTACAAACTACATTAATAGCAGTAGTCAAGTCCCATTTTTTTATTCTTCTGATATGACCCTATTTATTCATTCGGCAGATAGTATCATATTCAATAAATATATTGATCAACCATTTAGGGTGGTTTACCAATATGTTCCAGCAGTTTTTAGATATAGGGTTATTATGAGAACCTTAAATAATACATCAGAAAATTATTCTGTAGATAGACTATTATTTAAATTTTCTACAGACAAAAGCAGTACAATAGATAATAACTTCTTAAAATATGATAACAAATATAAAAAGAAACTCTCTTAAGGAAAATTTATGACACAATTATCCACAGATACATTAGCGTATACTCAAATAATAGCTAAGGTTAAAAAATTTATTGATGATTATTCTAATCTAAAAAATGTTTCTCCCAATGACTATGAAAAAGCTTATCAAAAACTTTTGTTTGACATTCACAGAAACATAGGTGGATCAACTTTTGACATTAGTGTTTTAAATCAAGGAGATGTTCCTTCTTCGGAATTATTTAATAATTTTATCGCTGGCCTAACAAGCGATTTGAATATTGTTACTAACCAATTTGACTCTTTGGCGGCAAATTATGTCAATACTTTTAATTTATTTGCAAATCAAATTGAAGCAGAAAAGTCTGCTATTTCAAGAGTAAGATCAAAAATTAATGTTCTTGAAATGTATTCAAAAAGTTCTTCTGTTAATATTTTTTATTTTGGTGATTCTTTTAACGATTTATCCTTTACTCAACCTTCTAAAATAACGCCGGGTTATATACCAGATGTATCCGATGGGTATGCCAGCTTAGCAAAAACCGCATCTCAAAAATGGCGAAGTAAGATAAGAGTAATCAATGAGAGCTACGCTAAGACGGGCGACGTATTCGCTAATACATACAAGGATCAATCATTGTTAAATGAAGTATCTTTTGCGGATCCATCGAATGGATTAAGGGGAAATAACTTCACCTTTGAAAATGATGGCATTAATAATAAATTTTTGTACGAAAAAGATTCTCCCCTTTTAAGATCAAATGAAAGTAATATGATAGACGACAGTGCGGCAACCTACTTTGAGTACGAGGCAATTAGTATCTTAGCCTTGAATGACCCTCAACTTAAAATGCAGAGGCCAACCTATGAATTCGAATATATTGACGGTAAACAGTATGTTAATTGGGCAAGCTTTGATAAAAACAAACCACTAAAATTAACAGTGGAGTTAACTTCTGCCTCAAAATCGGGAGAAACAATTAATACTATATCAGTACTTCCTTTTTTTGGTTACGATATTCAGGGTCAAAATGCAAATATAAAGAATATTCAAATTACCTCAATCAAACTATTCGATGAAGCTAGCAATAAAACTCATCAATTAATTAATTCTGGCCCCGTAACTATTGCTTCTGATATATCGGGAAAAAACATAAGCAACTATAAAAACTTCTTTCACAATAAAGGTGTGTTTGTTTTTGATGAGAAAAAAGTCAACAAAGTATACATAACATTTGAGCAAAAAGAATTTAGGGAAACCCTTATAAAGCACGCCTATTGGACGCCATATGAAGTTGGATCATCTCAAAAATGGAACAATCAAAATAGATTTAATCCATCTGCCCTAACATCATCTTCTACATTAAATTTTTCTTGGGACAAAAATGTTTTAGTCCCAAATATAGCTAACCCAACAGAAATTAAAAGTTCAGCTTCGGACATAAGACAAATATCTTTTTCTCAAAATGAAACAAAAACCGGGCAGTTAAAACATCAACTTAAAATTACTTCTGGAACAGAATCATTTTACTGGTACAAAAGGGATGTAGATTTATCATTGGATCTTTTCTGCTCAAAAGATAAGGCTAGTTTTTTCCCTAGTAAAAATGATCTGGAACAAATGACCCAAAGAATGATCAGCAACCTTCCTCCTGTGGCTTGTGTTTTGATTGATCCTTCTATCAATATATTGAATCAAATAAATAATCTCAAAATATCTATGACTACGATTTCAAATTCTTCCAACGTGGCCACAATAACTACTCTCAAAAATCACAACTTAATTAACGGCGATAAAGTTTACATAAGAGACAGGTGGGGGGAGGGCGTAGATGTTTTGGGAGTTTTTGAAGTTGTCGGAATAGATGCGCCAAATCAATTTAGGATAAAAACCAGCAGTACCGCAACCCTGCCTTTGGTTAACGTAGAAAAAAATTATGGAATTTGCATAAAAGTTATTGATATTCCATCAAGCAAAAATCTTTTTGTAGAGTCAGGTTCAGAACAAATTTTAAAATCAACAAAAGTATTCCTAAATTTAAAAAGAAATTTTGAATACCTGAAAGCCGACAGAGCTAGTATCGGAGTAAGAGATATATCTCTTGGCCAAGAAGTCTATTCGAATAATGCAGAAATAATATCAAAACCATTTTTCTTAAATGGTCAACTAGAACTTTTAAGCCTTGAGGTATCGGAATATATACCTCAATCCGACAGTGGATCGGCAACAATTAGTTACTATGTCAGTGTTAACGGTGGTAATAGCTGGATTGCAATATCGCCAATCGATCGAGGATTTAATGGAATTCCAGAAATACTTGCCTTCAATCAAAATTTAAGCGATAATTTAACAATTCCTCAAATAGCCTACTATAATCAACCAGAGGTTCCAGCCTCTATAAATTCTGTAATTTTTAGGGCGATAATAAAAAAGAGCAAATCAATTAATTCAACCCCAATATTATATTGGTACAAGTTTGGCGCAAGGTTAGCGTAATTATGACAATAGAAAATATACAGAAAAAAAGATTTTTAGAAACAATATATAAAATATACTATTCCCTTGGGTCCAAGCCTTCGGAAAACGAAATTTCCAGTATATATGGAAGATATTTTAGTCGAAACAAACCAGGGTTTCCGCTGTCCGTCCCCTACAATGACCTGTCTTCTAACAGCCTTATAGATGTAGACAAGCTTAATAGGATAATGGCCCATAACTCTTTTAATATAGACACTCTTTACGATTCCTTCCATGAGGAGGTAGATGATTTATACGATTTAATTACTGCTTTAAACTCCAGAATAGATAATCTAAAATCAAGAAGATCAGAATTAGAAAAAAATGTAGACGATAAATTGTTTGCCATAAATAACACAGATGGATTTTATTTTAGTCAGACAAATGCTTTCAATAACACATCTTTAACAGATTTAAGTAAAACCTCAGCTGTTATTGATACTTCTGCAAGAAAGATGACAATTCCACAACTGACATCTGGAATATTTAATTACGTAGGGAACATACTAAACAAGGTTTCTAACGCTTCGCTGGAAGTTTTTATAGATGGCAAAAAAATTGCAACAAAATCCTCAATAGATTTTTCAAATGTTTTTAACGGATTAAATAATTCAGAATTTAAATATCATTTAAACTCACCGACAATAGGCGTATGTACACTAAAGTTAGTGATACCCATTTCGTCGTTATCTGCTAGCGCAACTAAAATTTCTTTAATTGAAGGAAAATTAAATTCAGTAAAACCGCTTGATGTTAATATTGTAGTAAACAATGCTCAGAATCTATCTGATCCAATTCTTCTTTCTAGATCGGGTTATTCGGACTTTGATAATTTTTCATTTGCCTTCGCTGCAACGAGTGCTTCAAACGTAGAGCTATATTTAACTAAAGTTGAGCCTGACTATATTCAAAATTTGTCAAATCAAAATATGTATGTTTATGATTTTAGAATACAGGAACTTATTATTACATCTCCATATTATGATTCTTCAGCTATTTTTATTAGCCAACCCGTATCTCTACCCACAGTGCAAAATCCAAATTTAACTATTGATTCAGTTATGTTTGACGCAGATGATCAGGTACCTCCAGGCACTTCAATTAACTACTACATAGCAGCTAATATAGATGGGGCATTTAGTGTCGGGGATTATAATTGGGTTAATGTGTCGCCAAATTCTTTAGATAATTCTTATAATTCTAGCATAGTTTCTTTTAACGGAACCACAAATACTGAAGCAATATTAGTGTCGTCAGAATCAGGTAATATACAGTCAACTGCAAACCAAATGGTAAAAATACCAAGAACAACTCAATTCAATAATCCCATAAAGGACTACTTTTACAGGAACGATTCTATTCAAAATAATTTTTCACTATACAGACTCGCAAAGTTTGCCAAAGATACAAATCCATATGAGGTTTACGTTCTGGAAAATACTGATAGTAATCAAGTCGCAGTTTCTGTTGTTAGCGGAACAGCTTTAGATAGATCTAGTTGGCAACAAGTTATTACTGGAGCAAGAAAAGATATAATTCCAAATACTTTTGACATATCACTTTCTAATACTCAGGAATTTTACGAAGCATCTAATGTTCCTTTCGGGAGCATACATATGAGCTTGAATTTATTTATGGAAAATTCTGTTCAGTTAAATAAAAATTTTCTAAAGTCACTATCAGCAAAGTTTTGGGATATAGAAATTTACTTGAACGGTGTTCAAATAACTTCTGGCGGGCTATTGTCGCCTGGAATTCTTTCCGCTTCTTTAACTTGGAATTTGAGAAAAGGAGAAAATTATATATCAATCATTATAAATAAGTCTACCAATAATTCAAGTGGAATTAAAACACCATTTAACGGAAGCATATCTTTAATGGAGGGAATGTCTCTTTTGTCCATTCCAAATAGTGAAGTTTATAAAAATCATTTTTCTTTTGTTAAAATTGAAGATTTAAGAAATAAATATTCTAATACAGATAATGTTTTTTCAATTATTAATTACGAAAATAATTTAGAAATTGTATACAGAAGAACTGAGGAAATAAAAAATGGAACTAAAATATACTACCTATCCAACAACGGGACATCTCCTAGGTCAGTTAGGGTCAGGGCAGATTTATTCAGGGGTGCTGATGCGTATACGGCTCCCTCCGTCACATCTTATACTCTAAAGTTTAAGCACTAGGGAACCATTATGCCCATCTCATACTCTGATTTAAACAGAAGACAAAACATATTGCAGCCAAACCTTCAAAAAAATAGGTTGGTCTATAAAGGGCCTATACCGTCTGGTTTATTAAATTTAGTCAATGATCAGATTCTCATGGATATCACCAGGATTTCTGATAGGATAAACGATTTAAACGATGAAATAGCAAAGATTTCAGAGATGACCGGCAATGATATGAATGCCAACAATCATGACTACTATTTAAACGAAGATCTTAAAATGACAATTTATGGTCAAATTGTAGAATATGATCAAGGTAGTCAAGAGTATCTGGTGACTCAAGCAACCCCTTATTATGAAGCTGATCTTACTTTTAATAAATTTCAAAAAAATAGTGCGATAATTAGTAGTCTTTATAGTAAGTTAGATTTAATCGAAGCCGCAATGAAGAAAGATTCATAGGAGAAAAATGTCAGAATTTATCTATACACAAAGAAAATCAACTCAATATCATGGTCCGATATCTAGCCAGGATTTTAATGAGCGTATTGAGCAGAACTATTCAGATTTAATTTACCTTTATAATAAATACTCTGTTTTAGATAAAAAAATAGCAGAAATCATAGAGAGAGTTGTTAAAGAAAATATATTTTTATCTTCAGCAGTCAATGATTTAGTTGATAGAATTAGGGTAATTGAAAGTATTAATACTAATCAAATATCACTACACAGCAAAAGTCAAATTGATCTTCTCCCATTCGTAAGCACATCCTATGCCATAGCAGCATCTGAGGCTTTGGTTTTTAATGACTACTACAATCATATTACGCTGCCGCAAGTAGTAGGGTCTTCTCATTCAAAGATAAAATACGTAAATATCACAAAGGGGCAAGTTGTTCCAGATTTTCTTGAGACAAGAATAGACCCCAATATTTCTGGAGGCGATGGAAATGGGGCGGTGATTGACACAACACCAGTACAAAATGCCTTTATAAATCAACCAGATAAAGTCTGGAGAAGAAATGTTATTCTCAATGAAGCAAATCCTCTGGGCGTGAGCATGTATTTTTACATCAAAATGCCTGCAGGGGCAGTTGGAAATTCTTTGGCGAATAGTATTTGTTTTTCTCCATTTCCCTCAAGTGGAGTTGACGTAGTAAAAGTTGAGTACACCACGGTTTCTAATCCATCTCTATCGGATAAAGACTCCTATTACTCCTTCAACGCTGGACACTATGACCAAGAGTATGATGCTTTAGGGAAGGTTGCTCCAGGCGGGTGGTCCAAAGTAGGTTCCGATACTATTATTAATGCTGGTCCATTAAAATTTTATTGCGGAGAAAAGGCAATAACTGCTGTCAGGATACTCTTGAGGCAAAGAAACTACATTAAAGAAAATGGATCATACGTATACACCTACGGGCTTAGTGATATTGATGTAAGGTATGAAAAATTTCTTGGAAGTGGTAGAACGTTTATCAGATTTAATGCTCCAGAAGGCAAAACAATTAATGAAATTTTAAATGTATCACCTAAGATATATAGCCACCCTCAGTCGGTTTTAAACAATGTTTTTTCTTATCGAATATTTTATCCATCTGGGTCCAACTATGTTCTAGTCAATCCGAATACCTGCAGTCACGTATATATCGAGGTGACATTGGCCATGCTCGATGATAAGGTGCCACCAGTTTTGTCAGACTTAATCATAGAAGCTGATTATAATCTATAATATATGTTGAAAAGCTGATATTGTTTTTACTATATAAGTGTATATTTTAAAATAAGGAGAATTTAAATGGCAACTTTTTACGTTGGTCCAAGACCAGTTCTTAAGGGTCGAAACACAAATGATATGGTTAACCCGTGGAAGGGTACTAAGGGAGTATATTCCTATTACCCACTATTTGCAAAGGGCCTTCTTGATGGTGGTCCTGATAGAAATCATGTTCCTGGAACAGGCTACCATCCAGGGAATGTACTTTTGTCACAACTATTTACTGGCTCAACCCTGTATGGTGGGACTACACCACTTGCGGGTGCTTTCGCAGATGGTACTGCAACTTATTCGGGAACTAGATTCCGTCCAAACGAGTACAAGGGTATTGCGGCTGGCGCAGTTTTGAACGGTGGTCACGCAAAGCGCACTACGGATTACAGCCTGTACAGCAATTATATATTTGACGGCATTGACGCAGCCAACGCATTTGTTTCGGGTTACGGTCATGCAAAAAGAAAAGTTGCCTACAGTCTTTACGACAACTATATTTTTGATGGTGTTGACTCTGCAAACATTTTTCCTTCTGGTTACGGTCAAGCAAATGTAGCATCAGAGTATGGTAGAAACAAAGTGCAAGAATGGTCGGGGGTAACTTCTTCTAGAGCGCTGTAGCCAAACACCCTACATACCTGCTATAATGAGCAGATGATTTTGAACTTCCCGCACAGAAACACATTGTGCGGGATTTTCAATTTATTGTCATATGTTTATAGGTTTTAACAAATGCAAAGAGGGTTATCCATGTCTATACATGCTGCAGACCAATTAATTGAGAGTAATACTTTATCGATAGAATTAGCCAGTAAGTATCTTACGCTTTATTTGGGTGAAGCAAATTGGCCAGAAAAAATATCTCAACTTTGGACAGTGCAGTCGAAGAGACATGGGGACGATAAGGCGAGAGATATTATTAAAAAGTGCGTAGCTTGCGCATGCCTTTCGCCAGTAGTTAATAAAACTGCTATACCTGACGAAAACCATGTTCTTATTTTTTGGGTTGCTGGATGGCCACAATTTAACGAAAGAGATTGGTTTGCTATGTTTAAAGATGTAGTTAAATCAGATGTTGAAATTGAAAAAAATAGATCTCTTATTACGCAGATGGGTATATTCGAACAGATTGATATACCGCCCTTAACAAGACAGGCTTATAACTGGCTTTATGAAAAGTTAGATAATGAAAAATTTATTAGTCAAGATCAAAAAGAAGAGTCAGTGACAAAAATTAAAAATTTAGTTAGAATATATGGTGGTGCAATCATCTGCAATGTGTTTACTAATTATTCTTCCAACGTAGAAAAAGTTTTGAATTGGAAAAGCGGATATTTTATAGAAAAAGAAATTTATAAGATATACTCATTAGAGCAGATTATAAAGATTAAAAAAGCAGAAATGTTAAAAAGTAATAACAACTACATCAGAAAAATAACAAACTAGGAGTATTGTATGTCGGAAATGTTTTCATTCAAAATTAGCGAAGAATTTGCCAATACATATCAGGATAAAATTCCGCCATTTGGCTACAATGATGCTGCTGGAAATTCTGTTGGAGAAATAACTTTTTTGAGAACATACTCTAGACTTAAGGATGATGGCAAGAAAGAAACATGGCTTGAAGTATGCGAAAGAGTTATCAATGGAATGTACTCTTTGCAGAAAGACCACTGCAAGAAAAACAGATTGCCGTGGAACGATGCTAAGGCGCAAGCTTCGGCAAAAGAAGCATTTGATCGATTGTTTAATTTGAAGTGGACTCCGCCAGGTCGAGGCCTATGGGCCATGGGCACTAACATTGTTAATGTTCAAAAAAATTCAGCGGCTCTTCAGAATTGCGCTTTTGTATCTACGTCAGAAATGACAAAGCTTAATCCAGCAAAACCCTTTGCTTTTTTGATGGAGGCTTCAATGTTGGGGGTAGGTGTTGGATTTGACAATAAGGGAGCAGATAAAGATTTTATTATTTATGAACCTAAAATAGAGGAAAAAATTAATGACCTTGATAGTGTTATCAAAATTGCTGATACTCGAGAAGGTTGGTTTGAATCAACTGTAGCTTTATTAAATTCTTATTTAAAACCAGATCAAAATGTTGTTAGCTTTGATTACTCGGATATAAGGCCAGCTGGTACGCCAATCAAAACATTTGGCGGTGTAGCAGCGGGTCATGAGCCATTAGAAAAACTTCATAATCAAATTAAAAAACTTTTTACAGGAAGAAAAGGGCAGAAACTTACTCGAACTGACATTGCTGATATCGGCAATCTCATAGGAGTTTGTGTAGTTTCTGGTAATGTTCGCAGATCAGCAGAATTATTGATTGGCCGCTTAGATGATCAAGAGTTTTTAAATCTTAAAAATCCACAAAGTTTTCCAGAACGTAATTCTTACGATTCAAGCAATCCAGGTTGGGCTTGGATGTCTAATAATTCTGTTGAAACAGAAGTCGGAGCAGATCTTAGCAGTATTGTAGAGGGAATATCTCTTAATGGAGAGCCAGGTGTTATTTGGATGGATGTGTCAAGAAAGTACGGGAGACTAATAGATCCAGCAAACAATAAGGACCATAGAGTAGCTGGCTATAATCCATGCGCAGAACAATCTCTAGAGTCTTACGAGTGTTGCACATTAGTGGAAACATATTTGGGTAGACACGAAACTCTTGAGGACTATAAGAGAACTCTAAAGTTTGCATATCTATATGCTAAGACTGTCACGCTTTTGCCAACTCACTGGGAGGAAACAAATGCAATTATGCAAAGAAATCGCCGCATCGGAGCATCAATGTCTGGTGTTGCAGATTTTGCAGACGCATCAGGTATGCCAGTATTAAAAGAGTGGATGAATCAGGGCTATAAGACCATACAGCGATACGACAATGTATATTCTGAGTGGCTTGGTATCCGTGAATCAATAAAAATGACTACCATCAAGCCATCTGGAACAGTTTCTATATTGGCTGGCGAATCTCCAGGGGTACACTGGACTCCAGGCGGCAAGTTTTTTAATAGAACAATCCGTTTCTCAAACGAAGATCCTATGCTGCCACTTTTCAAAATGGCTAATTATAAAGTTGAGCCAGCAGCAGAGTCTCCGACAACTACTTCAGTTGTATATTTTCCAATTCAATCTCAAGCAGTGAGATCTGAACAAGATGTGACTATATTTGAAAAAATAGCCTTAGCGGCAACAGCGCAAAGATATTGGTCAGATAATTCAGTGTCGGTTACAGTTTCGTTTAATAAAGAAACTGAATCAAAACATGTGGGCACTGTTCTGCACATGCATGACGGTCAATTGAAATCAGTTTCTTTTTTGCCTACGGGCAATGATACGTATCTTCAAATGCCCTACACTCAAATAACAGAAGATGAATACAACTCTCATATCGGTAAGTTAAGCAAGATCGATCTATCTGGGGTCTATGCAGGGATGGCCGCTGATGCAATAGGCGAACGCTACTGCACTACTGATTCTTGTGAAATAAAATTTATCAAAGACAATCAATAAAAAGTTTGCTAGGTTGTAACGACGCTGGTATACTGTATCTATGGACAATGAATCTCTTATAAAAGTTTTAGACAATGGATATGTTAGACTTGTGGATTACATGGGGAGTGATCTTTCCGTTGTCAACGCAGCAAGAGCTTCCTTTGCAAAAGAATCAAAAGAGTTTTCCGTACAAGATGCTAGACTACTAGATTTTTTGGCTCGAGAAAATCACATGTCTCCTTTTAGGCATGCTTTTGCAACCTTTGAAATCAAAGCTCCTTTAATGGTGGCAAGACAGCACTGGAAGTATGTGGTTGGTTCTGACCAC
>Ga0208942_1000104_pt1 | contig 37683 bp, 47 predicted proteins | sample GreLakmeSU08MSRF_FD_187704 | JGI IMG/M metagenome (GOLD analysis project Ga0208942, IMG submission 187704) | Freshwater lentic microbial communities from great Laurentian Lakes, MI, USA - Great Lakes metaG SU08MSRF (SPAdes) | ecosystem: Environmental > Aquatic > Freshwater > Lake | place: Great... | reverse complement strand
CCCTTCCTGCTGCGGCTGGGCCTGAGCCTTCTGCGCTTGAGCAAAAAACCCTTCAATTTCTTTGCGAAGCTTGCGCGCCCCATTCATATCAATACTTTCCATACCCTTAAGAAGGCCTTCAATGCGTTCCATGATTCGCTGCACACCCTCTGGTGGAAGTTGGCGTCCTGTTCCCGATTCTTTCTGCACATACTGCATCAGCACACCGAGACGTGTCTGGTAATCTTGTCCTTGCTGAACGCGAAGCGGAGATCCTATAAGCATAGCTGGAATGCCGCGCATCTCGTCCTCGGACTGGTCTTGCATCTTCTCGTTCGGATCTTTAAACACGCGCTTGATGAGCGAAGGGTCATCCAGTTCGAGGATAGACTTGTCGAGTTCCGCTTGGTCAATCCAAGGTGATTGAGCAAAGATTTGTTTCCGTTGCACAGCTTTCTGCATCAGGAACTGTTTGCTCACCTGATCAATGCCGCCCTTGGGTTCAAGGAAGTATTCGTCGTGCAAAGCTTCCGGGTCAATCTCCATCGAGTCTTGCAGATAACGGAACTGCAAATCTTTCTTGTCATACTGGAGATACAATCCCCAAGCCTGCTTGTAGAGTTCGCCTAACGCGATGCGAAACAGTCGCGCCCGAAGGTCGCCTGTCTGGGCAGTCTGAGCGTTGATGGCCTCGATTTCCGTGGCCGTACGGCGATTGGATGTGTTGACTACCTGTCCCATACCGTAATCGGGATTACCGATACGTTGCTCTGCCACTTGACGAACGCTGGTCATCTCTTGGTCAAAAGAGATTGGAGGTTGCGGGGATTGGACTGGGGCAACACCAAAAGGGAGAATCTGTCCGGGCATCATCCGAATGTTTGTGCTGTTCGGAATGTCGCGTTCAGCGCGGAACATCGGCTTGTTAAACAACGCCATTGCATCGTGCTTATGATTCCACGTATTGCACAAGCTCATCTCGTAGGGGGCAAGAATCTCGCACACACCGCGAGGAGAATACCAACCCTTGTCCTTAACCTCGTAGCAATAGTCAGCAAAAGGAACCTTACCGTGGTCGTAGGGAAGCTCCATCGGATCGCGCAAGTCTGTGTCAGGATCGTTAGGGCTGTAGGTTGAAACAGTCCACTTCATCCCCTGCCGCTCGTACACTTCCCACACGATAATCTTTTCACCTTCAGTATCGTGAGTGATACCTTCGCGGGTCTGCTTGGTCTGACGCTGCTCGCTATCTGTGCCACTCTCCGAATCGCCACTGCCCTTAATCTTCTTAATCAACTCCTTGTTGGTATCATATCGGCCACTAGAAATGTATGCAGCCTCACTCATCGGCATCACATGAACAATGCGATCTGCGCTCTGCAAGTCTGTGGTGTAACTCGGAACAATGATGAACATCGGATTGACGGCATCGAATCGAACCTGTTTACGTTCCACATCCCAGAAGCACTTCATCACTGCTCGACCGGCAACCAAACCATTATCAATCCACGACAATGCTTCTGTGGCGAGGTTGGTCTTTTCCTTAATCTTAAAGTCGAACCATTGCTCTGCAGTCGTCGTGAATGACGCAAGCTGTTGCCGCATTGGAATGAAGGAACTCACCACATCCATGCCGACAATCTGCTGGAACAATACCGGCTTAAGCTTCTCGATATTGGTATCGATGAGAGGCCAGTGAAGGTCGGCGGCATTAGGCCATGGTTTATTCTTTCGGCGCAGACCGTTGTGCCGCATCTCGTACCACATCACCTGACGCTGCTCCCAAGCAGTGCGCTTGTTCAAATCCTCTAGGATTGCGCTATGCAGCTTATTACGCTTCTCGTTATCGGCCATAAATTTAAAAGGCTCCCTGCGTGTTCAAATGAGGCCAAAACGCTTCTCAACGAAAAAGCCTGTCAGTGGACATCCCACCGCTCTATGCCGTCAGGGAACAAATCCTTTGAACTTGTAACTCTCAAATCTTAGATTGACAAGAACTATCCGCACCAAGCTCCCGCAAGTTCTGCTGTCTCTCCCTGCATATCCATATCTGTCTGTTCCTTAATCAATGAGAAAAGTGAACGACCACCTGACCCTCGCTTCATTGCACCTGTCCCGCATGAGATAGCTCCGACAACTGCGTCTGCTCTATCCGGTGAACCTAACCCGCGCTGCCGCATTTCATCCTTCGGTTCTGCCATGAGTTTGCCTCGGATATTTGTCTTAGCTCTGCGTGTGGTAAGTTGTGTGAACAGAAGCTCGTCTTGCGGCAGGCGTATGTCATTCTTCTCAATCTGCCTTGCCGCATTGAACCAAAGCTCTGAGCCTCTATTAGCGAACTGATCGTCGTTGTAGGCTCTGTCTCCGTTGTTCACCCTATGAACATCGTACCCTGCTTCCCTAAGCATATCGCACATAGGAATGCCCATGCCACCGGCATCCGCATATATCTCATCTGCTTTTAGGTTTTCTTTCTTGAACTCAACAATGAAGCGTCCGATGGCCGAGACTGTATCTCTGTCACGCCATGATGTAAGAACTTTAATGTCGTTACCCACCCGCAACGCGAACACGTTCTCGTCACCGCCTGCTGCAAAATCACAGAAAGCAGCACGTCCGCCGGGTTCAATGTCCGGCAACTTTGACAACGCCTTTTGTAACGTTTGCGGTTGGATGATGAGTGCTTCGTTGCTGCCGTCCATGAACTCTCCATAAATCATGCTCCTAATCAGTGGATGACCTGACCCCCACTTCTCAATCTGTTGATCAATCCATTCCTTACTCAGATGCGGACAATCAAATGCTGTGACTGTGAATGTCTGCCATAACGCAGCCTCCTTCGTAAACGCCTTGTAGAATGCTCCAGAGGTTGAGCCGGGGCTGCTCATCATCAGCAACCTACTTGGCTGACACCTCTCTATGGCTTCAAAGATTGCATCTGGAACTGTCTTAGCTTCATCAACAATCATCAGCAGATTCTCGCTCGGCCCTTGCTTGTGCCAGCCCTCAAACTTACCTGCGTCATTCGTCGAGAACCCAATCGCTCTAGCTCCATTAGCGTACCGCAACTCACTTGAGAACACTTCCCATCCTGCCTCTGCTCCGCCTAGTCCTGTCACATACTTCCTAATCCTCGGCCAAAGCTGGTCTTCCACTTGCCGATACACTCCCGCTGTAGATACCACTAGGGATTCTGGAAAGCGTAGTAGATGCCAAACCACAGCAGCCGCAGCAACGATACTTGTTTTACCTGACCCATTCGCTGCCTTGAGAGCAACTCTAGACCCTTTCTTGTTCAATGCTCCCAACACATCTTTCTGCCATTTGTACGGGACAAAGCCCAAGAAGAGTTCTGGGAAGTTTTCTAGCTGAAACTTACCGTCTCCAACCCCTAACTGTTGCGTCAGTTCTTCCCCTGCTTTCTTCTCCTCTTTCTTTGCTCTCTTCGCTTCATCTGCCGCAATCTTCTTCGCCTTCTCTTTCTCGTCCGTCTCAACCTTGAGGTTCGCATTCCGCACTGCCCTAGCTCTCCCCATCTGCGCCACACGTCTAGCCCTCAAATCTAACCTCAACCGTTCACGCTCCGCTATCTTCTCTTTCCCCGTCATCTCATCCCATTGCTTCGGGACTCCAACTGGAATCTTCTCTTCCACCTAGTTCCTCTTGATAATTGCCAGCTTCTCCGCTCCCATACTCAATGCCTTCAACACAGCCGGTGTCACAGTTAATGTCTGGTTCCCACCTACCTTAGACGCTTTAACCTCCTTCGCCTCTACCGCACTCAACCCATACACTCTCTCCAACAAGAACGCTAAAGCCTTCACATCACCACTCTTCATCTTCATCAACTCCAATACCCTAGCCTGTTCCCTAGCCTGTGCCTGATTCAACTTCATCGACAACCCCTCATCCCCCCTCATCAATGCCTCTAACCTTACCCACTCCACCCCCGCATAGTCAGCCGCTTGCTTGATAGGAAGTGACTTGCTGATCCCCATCAACACTTCCCTCTCCTCTACCTCACTCAATCCTTTGTGCTTTGCCATATCCTTACTTGTGCCTTGGGTGTGTGACTTAGGCAAGAGTTTAAATGTGTGTGTGCGATTTGGGAGGGGTATATATTAAACCCACCCGCCCGTGGGTGGTCGTCCCCCTCCCGTCGTCCCTTGCCAACGTCCATTCGTCGTCGTGCCGTCCATTCGTCGTCTGCCTGTCGTCTGCATGTCATCCAGCGTCCCGCCCTGTCGCGTCCTGTCCTGTCGTCTGCTGGCGTCTGCTGGCGTCTGTCCTGTTGTCTGTCGTCCAGCGTCCAGCGTCCAGCGTCGTCTGGTCAACTTGTCATCGTCTTGCAGCTGCTTCGCCTTTGCGCCTTCGTTTTGCACCTTCCCGGTTTCCCTATTCACTCTCGCCAAATCTCTCTCACTACTGTGCGTCTCTGCCTGTTTTCTTGCTCGTAGCAATCCTCACTTTTCCTGCCCTGATTTTACAGTCATAGATGTTTTTCTGGCAAGATTATTCTTTTTCTTTTTATTGACAGTAACCAAGCTGGCATTGACGGAAACGCAATGTTGCGAAACTCTGGTAAAAATAAATGTAGACAACTCACAACGCCGTGCTATTGTCTTGGCAATCGGTTCCGCCACGGAGCCGCAATGAAACCAAATGAAAACCTACACCTACAGCGTCTACTCGTTCGTTCTCAAAAAGACATACACGCACACTCGCCAGTTTGCGTCTGGCGCGGACTTCAGACTGTATGCCTGCTCACTCTGGAGCGGCAACTGGTCTTTGATCTCGGTCGAATAAAACCAACCCAACCCAACCCAACCAAAGCCAAAGCCACCAACTAAACCAAACAAAGAAACAAAACTATGAAATTCTTTGCAACTGAAGCGGAGGCGAGAGCGGCCGCCTCCGCCCTCGACACGGTCGAGGACGTGAGCAGCACGTCTTTCCTGCTGTCGCAGGAGTTCTTCGACAGCCTCGCCGCCTCACCGGCGGTATTCGCAGTGGCCGTCCGCGCCCACGCGGACAAAGTGGGAAGCCTAGCCCTAGAGAGCGCGTGGGAAGACGCCCTCGACGGCGGCGTTCGCGGCCTCGCCGCGGAGCCGTTGCTCGCGCTCGACGCCCAGTTTCGGCGCGCCGTTAGAACGGAGCGGTGGATGGTGACACCACCCTCCGCACCCGCACCCGCTGCACAGAGCAACGGGGACGGCAGCGGCAGTGGCTACGGGAGACACACCGCCCACGGCGGCCTCGACGCCCTCGCCGCCCGTGGCGGGAGGCACACAAAGGCCGATACCGACTGGGCGTTTGACCCCCGGAACTCGGCAAACCAGTGGAATGACTGAAAGGAAAAAAATGAACACCAACAGATTGTTTGAAGCAGAGAAGGCGGCGTTCGCCACCTACGAGGCCGCCTACACCAAGGCGTCCGCCTACGAGGCGGCAGCCAGTAATGCAGTGGGCGTGGACGCTCACGAAGTGACCGTGATGCGGGCCTACGAGGCGGCCTGCGAAGCCGCCACCGCAAAGAACGCCTACGACGAGGCGTCCTACGCGGCTTATCAGGCGGACACCGCGTTCCGGCGCAGCTAGTGTCGAAACGGGCAGCTGCCCGTCGGCTGGCTTGAGATGCCAGCCCTGATGAGACTCTCACCAAACAACAAAGAAACAAAACTATGAACACCAACACCACCACAACCAACGGGAAGTCGTTCAAAGCAGCATACACCCTCATGCGGAAGCTCCAGCGGCAGGGGTTTGGCAACCCCACTCACGAAGAGGCAGATGCAATGGTGTATTGCCCAAAGGGCGTAGTGTTCTCCAACACCGGAGGCTACGTCTCGTACCAAGACGCCGTCGCCCTCGGCGCGTACGGGATATGGAAAGACAAGGACTTGAAGTCCACTGGTTGGACGGCGCGCTGGCCTCAGCACTGGTTCGAGGACGGGGACGGGATGCTCACTGGAGACAAGTTCGACCAGTTATAAACAACCACAACCAACCTCGGTCGAATAAACAACCAAACCAAACAACAAAATGAAAACCAACAACAACGGAACCACCACAACGGAACGCGAGGACATACTCGAGGCACTGAACAAGTTCGCACATCAACGGCCTCGGCTGGAGTACGGCAACTATGGCGACCGGAAGGCGTATCGCGCAGAGGTTCGCACCATCACCAAGCAGCTGCACGATGCGCGGCAGCTTCTAGTGCTGGTGTATAGGCGGTCAAGTATCACTGCCGAAAACATCAAGGATGGATTCGGGGCGTACAGTGGCCGTCTATCTTGGGACGGGGTGCGGCTCGACTATTGCACAGGCCAATACTGGCCGACCGAGTACCGTGCAGCAGTGTGTGCGGTTCTGGCACGGGTGCTGTGGGTGTTCTTCCGCGACTGCGCCCCAGCCGACACCATCGTGACCTCCCAATACATACACAACGAAGCCGCCCGACAACTCGGTCGCTCGTTGGCTCGCCGACTCTTCAACTAAACCAAACCAAACCAAACCAAACAACAACAACAACAAATGAAACCAAAATACATCAAGACGGCAGCTATCAAACGCCTCGCCAAGGGTGAGGGCAAACGCATCTCAACCGCAGCATTGTACATGCTCGACGAGAAGGTCGGCAGACTAGTTAGCAAGGCTTGCTCCGTACACAACGGCGGCAAGGTAACAATAGATGAAACGGTAATGACACACATCCTATGAACACATACGACGACAGAGAAGAACTGATCCGTGCGCTGGAATGGTTGCACACTGCGGCGTCAGCACACCTCAACCAAGATAGCTCGATGGGTAGAGAGTTAGCAAAGCAGACGCTAGAACACGCACTCGACAGGGCGTGGGAGATGCTCAATGAAACGAAGGGAGAAAGGGAATGAAAGCTACAAAGGAAATGAAGTTCTTCAAAATCACCAGCAGCGGACACATACCGGAACTCAACTGCCCAGAGGTATTGATGACCGAGAACTACCGCTACACAGTGACGAAGATGCACCCGGACGGCGGCAAGCCGGAGGTTCACTACACAGACAAACGCCCCGTGCCAAGCAGCCGAGTCTGGGGACGCGGGTTCTACGTTTGGGACAACAAGGAGAACCGGCTCGCATGAGTGAACCAACATGCCCGGACTGCGGCAAGCCACTCGACATCAATCTCGGCGAGTTGCCAGAGATTGGTGCGGGATTGCTAGCAATGGTGCTGTGCGATACCTGCGCTGGGATGAGGCGCGAACACGGCAAGCACACCTTCCTGTTCCGTGACGCCATTCAGGGGGCGACGGAAGCGGGGAGGAAGATAGTCAAGCTAGACAAGGTAAGTAAGCTCGGACAACTCAACGTAAACCAAAAGGAAGAATTATGGAACCTACAACAGAAGCTGGAACAGAACCTACGCTGGTATCACTCGCACAAGCAGGAAGCGGAGATGCTAGCGACCCGATACCAAGCACGGACAGGGCTGACAATAAAGAGCAATTAACAGTTGACAATACTGCACAACCTATGGAAACATTGGCCATTGAAACAAAACCAAACATCGCAGTCGGCGACCTGCTCACCACGCGAGACCTGCAGATACTATTCGGTGTCACCCGCCGCACCATTGAGAACTGGCGTGGGCGCGGCCTCATTAAGTCCGTCAAGATTGGCGGCTGCATTCGATACAGGCGCGAGGACGTCAACACGATAGGCGCATAACCCCTTCACTACAAACCACAAACCACAAACCAAAATGAAACCAAAAGAAATGAAAGCACTAGACCCACAGCAGATAACGGCAGTGACATTCCACGAAGCACTGCTCTCAGCACAATCGGAGATGCGGAACCCCGAGCTTGACTCGGTCAATCCTCACTTCCGCAACAAGTACGCCAGCTTAACGGCGTTCCTGCATGCTGTGCGACCTGCGCTGCACAAGCACGGCATCCTGTTTGCTCAGGATCTCACAACGACAGAGACAGGAGTGTCCTGCACAACCATCCTCACGTTCATCACTGGCGAGGAGGTTCGATACGGCCCGTTCAACGTGCCAGCATCGCGGATGGATGCTCAAGGCATCGGCTCTGCTGCCAGCTACGCCAAGCGATACACCATCGGCTCGGTGTTCGGGCTGGTCGGCGAAGTGGATGACGACGGCAACGAGGCGACAGGCAACCGCAATGCTGCACCGGCAGTAGCAGCCAAGCCGTTATTCAAGAAAGCACCTGCACCTAACGAATCAGAGAAGGCAGCGGATGCTCTCGGTCTGCTGATGGCTAAGGACAAGGTGCATGCCGACTTGGTGAGGGGGTTCCTTGAAAGCAAGAACAGTTGGCCTAAAGACTGCGCTCGCATCTCCAACCTGCCGGTCAACATCCTGACGCGGTTGGTTGTCCCAGACGTGTGGACTGAGGTCAAGAACTTCGTGTTGCCGCCGGTTGAGCTTAACCCGTAAGCAATATGGAAAATGAAACTGAATTGAAAGACGAGCGTAACGGTAAGCCGTCTGCATCCTCAATCGAGCGGCTGTCTCTCTGCGCTGGCTCGTTCAACATCTGTGTCGGCATCAAGGAGACTACATCCTCTGCTGCTGAACGCGGCAATCGCATCCACGCCATCCTCGCTGGAGATAAGGTAGAGAATCAAACAGCAGACGAGAAGGCGTCCGCTGCTACCTGCACTGAACTCGCAGAGAACGTCATCGAGACTACCATCGGCGTCCCTGTAGGAGATTGCGACGAGGTATGGCGCGAGCATCGGCTCTGGTCTGCTGACCTGAGGTTCAGCGGCAAGCCTGACCTTGTGGTCATTGAAGGGATGAACGCGCTCATCGTTGACTACAAGACCGGGGGCGGAGCGGTTGCGTCTGCGTCTGAAAACATCCAGCTACGCGCACTTGCGGTGTTGGTCTTGCAGAACACAAGCCGAAAGCTGGACACGATAACCGTCTGCATCATCCAGCCAATGGCCGCACAACGCATCACGGTCTGCTCGTACAGCAGGGCTGACCTAGTGATGGCAACGGATGAGGTGTACTCAATCATCGCAGCGGCAGAGGATCCCAACGCTGTGAGGCAAGCTGGTGTTACGCAATGCAAGTATTGCCCCGCAAGAACTCGCTGCCCAGAGGCTGGCGCAGAGGTTAAGGCACTAGCCGTGACTCTGGAAGACAGCATGGTAACGCAACTGACAGTCGCGCAGCTTGAGGTTGCTCTCGATAGGTGCGACCAAGCCGAGTCAGTCATCGAAGCTATCCGCGAGGAAGCGAAGGCAAGGCTTCAGTTTGGTGAAGCTATCGCAGGCTGGCGATTGAAGCCGGGTGTCGAGCGTGAAACCATCAGGGACGCAACCACTGTGATGTCCCGCTTCCTCGCGGAAGATGGCACAGAAGCGGCGTTCCTGACGACGGTGAGTGTTGGCAAGGGTGCGCTCAAGGTGAAGCTTGGTGAGGCCACAGGGCTTAAGGGTAAGCAACTGGATGCCAAGATGGACGAGTTGTTAGACGGTTGTGTGGAAGTCAATGTAACAAAACCTAGCCTAGCTAGGGAGAAAGGAATGAAACTATGAAACAAACAGAATACAAATCAAGGGGAGGAGGGGACTCGCAGTGCAACAGGATACTCAGGACGCTGCTCGGCGAGACTGGGAGATGGGTGTCGATGATAAGCCTCTGGCGCGTGTCGGGTGCTATGGCAGTTCACTCGCGCATAGCTGACCTGCGGAAGCGTGGGCATGGGATAACGCAGAAGAGTCTGCGAGTTAATGGAGTTGTCCATAGCTACTACAAACTGGAGAACATATGAGCATCGAAGATATTAAAATAGTTGAGGCGATGTTGAAGTATGGAGGCGGCTTTGCCAATGCGTTAGCCAAAGCAGCTATGCGCGCTGACAAAGACAACCTCCAACGAATCAAACAAGGTTGGCCGGAACTATGGGATGAATACGCGAAGCTGGTCGTATTCTATAATCGCAAACCACAAAGCAAGGAGGTTGTATGAGCAAGGACGGAACACTGCCGCCGGGAACAGAACATCATCACGTTGAATGGGCGTTCAGCGGGGTGGAGCCGGACGCTTGCGAGTGCTGTCTCGAAGACCTGAAGGGCGACGAGGCGGAAGTGGGAATGTGCGACCACTGCGCGGTAAAGCACTTCCGTGGACTGTTCTTCAACCTAAAGAAGAAGACGCTCAATGAAGCCTAACGAACAGACACCCATCAAAGACGCGATACACCTAACGTGTGCTGCGTTCCTTTCAACCCTGTTGGTAATCGTAACCATTCCTTGCCTCCCCTTCGTGTGGCTTTGGAATGTCATAGTAAACAACGAAGAATAGGAAACATGATACCTAAAATAATAGTTCACCTGCTATCGGGAGGATTGGATTCGGTGACAATGCTGTATGATTTAAAACAGCAGGGACATTTAATCCACTGCCTGTTGATAGACTACAAGCAGAGCCACGCACAGGAACTGGTGTTTGCCAAAGGTCACTGTCACCGACTCGGCGTTCTATACACGACAATAGAGTTGCCGCCGCTGGGTGGTCTTGATGACCAAAGCTGGGTTGTGCCTAATCGTAACTGCATATTCCTTAGCCTTGCGGTCAACCTTGCGGTTCAGGCAAAGGCGGACACAGTTACGATAGGCTGCAACAAAGATGACGAGTCTGGATTCCCTGACTGCCGGATGGAGTTCCTCCGTTCATTCAACTCCATGCTCGCAGCATCTGAGGTTCCCGTGGAAGTATGCGCCCCCTACCTAGACAAACCGAAAGCGTGGATAGGCGGTATGTCCAGAGAGTTGGGAGTTCCTGCTGGAGAGATATGGACATGCTATCGAGGAGGATCCGAACCGTGCGGCAAATGTCCTGCCTGCGAAAAGTTGAAAGCAGCCATGCTATGATTGTTATGCTCGACACATCTCAAGACCTTGATGTGTGCGCTAAAGAGATTGGCTGCGATGTGGAGCAGTTGTTCACTCCGCTTACTAGATACAACGCTCAGAAGCCGGAACAGAAGTTCGGTATGGATAACGGTGCGTTCTCAAAGTTTGACGCAAAAAGCTTTTTGACTATGCTCGCCAAACATAAAAGCAGGCAGAGCCTTTGTAGATTCGTTTCCGCCCCAGATGTTGTTGGAGATGCGAGGCGAACGCTTGAATGCTTTCGTCACTGGCAAACCTCACTCAATGGTTGGCCTATAGCCCTTGTGTGTCAGGACGGACAAGAGTATCTCGACATCCCGTGGACTGACATTGCCGCCGTATTCATAGGTGGAACAACCAAGTGGAAGTTAGGAACTGGCGCAGCTGCGATAGTGAAAGCGTCCAAGGTAATAGGGAAGTGGTGTCACATTGGGCGAGTCAACACGCCGGGTCGCTTTGAGTACTTCGAGGGGCTGGGAGCAGACTCCTGTGATGGCACTGGTCTTTCACAGTATTCAGGCATGAGGGCTGCGATATGCGCCGATAGAGAAAACCCAAAGTTAAACATGGATTTATCAGTTTAGTAGAAACCAAACAAAAACAACAAACACACAAATAGTATGCCCCAAATCGAACACAACCATCCCGAAGGTAAGCGCGAGTATGTCCAGAAGGATATGACCGGCTCACTCTTCATCAACCGCAACAAGTCAAAGGACACTGCCCCCGACATGACCGGGGACGTGACCATCAACGGTAAGAAGTGGCGCATTGCCGCTTGGAACAAGACGAGCAAAGGCAACACGCAGTATCTAAGCCTTAGCTTAAGCGAACCACTGCCTCCGCGTGAGGGGAGCGGGAAGGCGGTGACACCCGAAGCCACTGTTGGTTCACTGATGAAAGAGCTTGGTGCTATCACTCTGATGAAGGAGCTTGGCGGCAAGAAGTATGAAGGAGAGGAAATCCCGTTCTGATCAACTGGGGGCTGGCGGGTAATCCCGCTGGCTCCCAACTGCAAAATGAAAACCAACTCACACAAGAAACACGCGCTAATACTCGAACGGAACAAGGAGTTTGAAAGTGTCATCCTCGCCGTGTGCAGCGCATTCCACATCACCAAAGAAGAGTTCTTCTCTCGAAGAAGGCTTGAGCCTATGGCGTCTGCAAGGTTCTGCTACTGGCACATCCTTCAGAGGGTTCACAACATGGGGCTGTCTCAAATTGGAAGGTTGACCGGATACACTCACGGCTCAATATTCCACGGGATTAACTGTGTAAGAGATGACTTGAGGACTGGCAACAGAGCGTTCCATTCTCGGTTCACACTTATCGCCAACGAAATCGGACTCAAGGGATATCATGAACTACACAAAGGAATGGCTGACAGCGTATGAAGAAAGACAAGCCAAAGCAGTTCGAGCATACTGGCGCGGATTCCAAACCCACGAAGCTAGTAGTTTACGGCCCACCGATCCCAAGCCTCAACCGACTGTTCTCGATGGGGCATTGGCAGAGGAAGAAGTTGAGGGACGAGATACACGCCGCCGTGTCACAGTCACTAGCTATCGCGTCCGGCTCCTCGACCAAGACAACCTCTGCATCAAGTACCACATCGACGGACTCCGATACAATGGAGTCATCGAAGACGACACTACCAAACACATCGTTATCACCGAGCGTCAAGTCCAAGTCGCCACGCGCAAAGAAGAGCGCACAGAAATAGAAGTGGTATGACTACCGAATTACCAACGACGTGCGAGACGGCTGGAAGCTCTAGTGTTATGTTAGGAATGGTAGAAAATTTACGCGCAGATGATGCAAGGGTAGCATGTCCGCTTTTCCAAGCGGAATACGGCGGTTCGACTCCGACCTCTGCGCTCCAACTCAAAATCAGCAAGTGCAACGTCCATCTGGCATGCAAGCTCAACGGAATGTGGCACAGCCGATTCCCGCGCATCGAATGGTCAAACGTGGTGCGGAATAAAGACTATGCGTGCTTCACGGCAGAGTGCAACAACCTCTACTACGCTGTCGCAATCTGGTCGTCGCCAGTTGCGGCAAACCGTCTAAAGAATGGAAGCACTGCGCTTGAGCTTCGCCGCATGGCAATCGCTGAGGACGCGCCGGACAACACGGCAAGCCGGATGATGAAAATAATGCGGCTAATGGTAGCGAAACAAATGCCGCACATCACTGTGCTTCTGTCCTATCAGGACACTGAAGCCCACAAGGGGACAATCTACAAGGCGAGCGGATGGAAAGCCGTCGCCTGCAACAAGGGCATGGACTGGACAACCGGCACTCGCAAACGAAACAACGCGCAGAGCCTCGCTGCAAAGGTGCGGTGGGAATACACCCTGCGCTAGTCCGCTATGGAACTGTCACTTGAAGTGGTATGAACCAAGCAGACAAAGTCATCCTCAAGACTTGGCAGTTGTGCGCGGTCAAGATGTTGCATGACCCGTCCGCCTCTTCGTCTGAGCTAGAGTCTTGCGCCATTGCCTTAAGGCGTGACGCTCCTAAGCTAGCTAGACAGTGTGACGAGGAGGCGGCTAAGAGGATGGCGAAGTGGCGGGTAAAGAAGCCTACTTCCGCTTGAACCCTGTCTCGATACGTCTGAACCTAGCGAGCCAGATGTAGCCTGCTAATGTGTTAGCCACTCGGTTGACGTGACTCTCAGTCCACTCCGGTTCACAGATGTGAAGCAGTTCGTGGATGAGGGTGTTGAGTATCGCCTTCTGTCCTTGCCTCGGGTCAATCTCGACCACCCCATCCGCCCACGCCTGACCCATAGCGCGTTCTCTTCCGAGCTTGCGGAATCGTACCTTAATCTTTTTGGTTCGCCGCTTCCTCACAGTAGTAGTGCTTCACGTTCCTAATGAATGCTCCAATCTTAATCTTGTAAAGTCGCACCTTCCCCTTCAACTTCCCTTCCCTCTCCTTAACCTTCATCGTGTTGCTTAATCCACCCTTTGACATACCAAGTATCACAGCTATCTCAGAGCAGGTCTTCCATCCCTTAGGCGCAGCCTCATACTTCTCTAAAGCCACGTCCCTGTAGAACGCAGCCCAAGCAGCGGCTTCCTTCACATCTCTTCCACACCTGTCGGCAGCAGCCACTTGTTTCCGATTTGTTTTGCTTCCCATATCTGTTGCCCATCAGAACTGATTGCTCCAAAGAGCCAGCCGTTAGACCACCTAGAAGTCGCTAGGCGGTGTGATGCGTATGTCATGGCGTCTATGTTCGCAAGACAACCTGCGGAGTAGCCCTCGGCTCCTCCCTGTTTGTTGGCAGCGGCTCTCTCAAGACGATGAAGATGGCCCATAATGCAGACGCCACCGTTGGTAGCGTAATGCTCTGCGTGTTGTTTCACGCTCAAGTTGTTCGCCGAAAAGCCGTGGACGAAGGTGACTTTGCCGCTGCGGAAGACGCCCTTCTCGATGTGGTACGGGAGCAGTTTTGCTTTATGGCGACCACAGAAGCTCTCCATCTTTTCAACGCCATCCCTAGCCGCCTGTCGGATAATACCGTGAGGGTGTGACTCAGCAGTGCGGCACAGACGATGTTCATGATTGCCCAACATGTACACCTTCTCCGCACTTCCCGCTGCGTTAAATAACTTCTCAAGAGATTGGTAGCCAGCAAGCGTGTCAGCTTCTAAATCTTCAAAGGCATCCGACTCAGTAGCCTTGATGCCTTGACGAAGAGCGCGGAAGTCGAAGGCGTCTCCGAGGTGAACGAATAGGGAAGGCTTGTAGTGAGCCACAAACTTGACGGCAGCGTCAAGCGCAGACTTGCACACCAAATCTCCGTGGGAGTCTCCAACAGCGACAAACTTTTTCCAAGTAGCCATTGCGAGGGCAATGAGTATCAGTTATTGGGGGCGATTGTCAATCGGAATCAGTCGTCTGCATGTGTCAACGCCGCGTTGGGAACTACAATCGGACGAAGACCTTTTTCTTTACGCTGAAGGTTCATCTTAAACAAGTCTTTCCTAGCGTCCACTCCCAATACGAACGGCTTGTAGTTCATGTTACCAGTTAGAATCTGCATATCAAGCCGGGACGCGGACGTGTCTTTAGCGATGATGCGAGGATCAACCCCTTCAAGTAGTCCGCTCTTAACGTAAGTCCCCACAAGCTTGCCACCTTTTTGGAATAGAGCTTTGCGGCGAGTCTCCATATCTCGATACTTATCTAGCAAGTCTTTCTCAGAATAGAACTGACCTTCCTTTAGGAACTTGCTGAAATAGTTCTGTTCAATCTCTGATGATGCTCCGCTAAATGTTCTCAGTTGATTAGCCAATGCAACCTTGGGATTTAACCGCTCAACTTTAAGCGATGTTAACTCTCTGAAGACTTGCTCCTCAAAAGATGACGCGTAATCCCTCTCCTTGCCTTCGCCTTGAGAGGCTGGAATCATCTTTTCAAAGCCTCGCTTAATCGAAGACGGAATCAGAACCTTGGAGGCAATGTGCTTTATCCCCTTTTGAATCTTGTCAGCACTTTCATCGGACTTCAGCCACACGGCTTTACCGTTCTCGTCAGATCCCCGAACAGCATTAAGGAATGACGATATGAAAATGTCCATAGACATCAATGGAGCCAGCAGATGTTTGCTCGCCATAATGCCGGCCTCAACAATCCCATCGTCATTTTCTGCGGATGCCATAATGCTTTTGGCAACCTTACGAAAGTGCGACATCGGATTCGCATACGTCATGTTGATTCCAACAACCTCTCCGTTCTTCTTGTAGAACAAGAAGTCGTCTTGCCGCTCGTACCATTGCTTCCCAGACCGATAAACCTTCTCTTCATCGTCAGTAATCTCATCGCCCAGCGCGGATTCGAGAGTGGATTTAATGACATCCATAGCCATTAACGCTCCAGCAGTTCCAGCAAGAGTCTTCAACCCGTTGATTCTCATCTTCGGGTTCTTCAAATCAAGCATACCGTAGCGTATGCTTTGAACGAATGTGTGATTGGATAGGTAGAAGAAGTTTAAGAACGGAGCGAATGGAGTCTTCTCGGTTATGTTTCTTATGTACGCTGGGATGTTGGAGTAAGACGGGAACTTGTCCGATGTACGGATCGAAGCCGCCGTTTCCAATTCAACGGGGCTTGAGTCAGGAAACTGCTCTCTAAGCGTCTGCAATTCTGTTTCAAAAGCAGCCATCTTTGTCGCGTTATCGACCAACTTGAAGAAGCTCATCACCTTTTCTTTTGCTGCTCCGAGCTTGGGCATTAACTCGCTGAGTCCTAAAGAGTCGCCATTAACCACCCTGCCAAGTATGTCCCGCTGAACGTCGAGCGGTGTGTCTTCTATGACATTTAGAGCCAACAGCCGACTGTATCTAGCGTAGTCAGCTTCCGTCATCGTGTCAGCAAGCCCTCTAAGGAGAACCTTGGCTGCTCCGGGGATTTTAAGGAACGTGCTGATCCGACCAGACTGCAATATGGAATATGAGCTTCCAAGAACCTGCATCATCGTGTACTGAAGCTGTCCAGCGGTCTGGTTAAGCTTTGCGTATCTAGATAAATTAAGGCGCAAACGGGTCGTGATGGTCTTAAAAAGCCCCTGATTATCCATCACACCCGCAAACTCCTTCAACAATGCCGCGTATTCCACGGAGGTTCTGTATCCCTCGAACACCTTCCCAACATCACTTGCAGAGAGTGTGACAGTGTGGCCTTCGACCATATCGCTACTCTTAGAAATCAATCCGCGAGATGCAGCGATGTCCCTGACGCTGGTCAACGTCTGATGAAGGGAGGTGAGCTGCGCTACCTTCATAACCGTGTTGATGTAGTTAACCCTTGGGTCTTTCTCTTCACCGAGAACATCCCTGTAAGCATCAGCCAAGTCCTTCCGCTTTCCTAAAATGAACTTAGACACTCCGGGAGTTACTCCGGGACTACTCCGTCTAATGCCGGAACCAACAGACACATCGTCCCCGCGAAGGCTTGTCATCTCAGCCTTAATCTCGTTGATGGCTTGATCGCGGGTGATAGTGTTTCCGGTAGCTCGTTTGAAAGAAGCAATCTTATCCCTGACGATGATTGCAAGCGACTCAGCTATATTCTTATTTGAATCAAGTTCGCTAACCCACTTGTTATTGCTGAATAACTCATAGCTCCTGTTCAGATAGTCATCATTGTCGATGATGGACTGACGAAGCTCTGGAGTTACAAGGTTTCCGGGCAAGGACAGTAATCGATTCCTAGTCTCTAGACGGTGAGCAATCATCTTCTTCGCTACAGCGGCCATGCCTTGAGGTAGGGTCGATATGTCGGCGGTTCCTCGAAGAACGGCGTCCAAAGCATTCAGAGCGTTAGAGCCGGATGCTAGTTCTGACTTGCCTAAATCCTTAACGATAGCCGATTGCATCTGCGAATTGAGCCTCTGAGCTATGTCCCCCTGCTGGATGACGTAAGCAGCACCTTTCTTAATAGCATAGTGCGCGAGCGAGCCGAGTCCCCTTGCCGAATCGAACGTCTTAGCAAACCACACTCTCAGTTTGTCTTTAGGTGCGCCGGGCTGGGGCAGGAGAGTTTGATTTAATACATCTGATGAAGCGGTAGGCGTTGCACTGGCTGCACTAACTGCACTTGTTGCACTGGCTGCAACTGGTTGCACAGGCTGACTGGGTGTCTGCGTTGTGGTTTGAGAAGGCTGAGTTAGGGTTGGGAATATGATACCCTGAGATGTCTTACTGCGACTAGCCTGCTGACCAAGAGCTTTTCTAGCTCGGTAAGCCCGTATGAGAGCCTCGCGCTCAGGATCAATCGCATCTGGAGCCTTCTGCTCAAGCAAGGTTTCCGCAACGCTTTCAGCTTTGACATCCTTCAAGCTGCTCTCAAGCTCTAACGTGTTCTTAGCATCTGCCACATTCTGCATTGCGGGAGTTGCAGCAGCGGTCGTGGGAGCGGTGGGGGTGGCCGGGACAGTTGGGAGGTCTTGACCAGCTTTAGATTCAGCCGCCCTTTGAGCATCAATCTTAGCCCTAGTAGCTATTAACTCAGGGCTTGGATTTACTAAAGCATCTTGAGCATCCCGCATTTTCTGTGCATCAAACTTCTTAGCAGCAACACTAAGCTCGTCCATCACAGCCCCAGTCCTAGCACCTTCCTCTTTCAACTGCATCTCCATCCGCTGTTGTGCGCTTAACTCCCTGCGTACAGCCATCAGTTCGGCTAGGTTTGCATCAGTCAGCTTTCCAGTAGCAACATCTGCTTCTAACTTCTTCCGATAAGAAGCTTCAGCGGCCTTCCATTTATCAAGCCCCTCCTCCTCCTGCATCTTCTTGTGCTTGCCTTCAATATACGGTGACGATAGCTTTCCCTTTTCTTTTTCTTTAGCTTCGAGAATCCTAGCCTCGTTAAGCTTGGCAACTGTTCCATTAATAGTGTCGAACAGATCCTTCTGCTCTGCCGCTCCCCTCTGCAAGATGCGTGACTTGATGAACTCTTCAGCGTCTAGTCTGGCTTGAGTAGCTTTGCTTTCAGGGTCTGCAAGAATGTTTACAGCAGCAAGCATCTGAGCATCTAGGAACGGAGCAGGAAGACCAAGGAGTGGGTTAGCACTTCCCGGAACGTGGCGCATCCCAGCCTTTGCCTCAAATGCTTTTAACTCTTCAAGAGAACGGAATGTGGGGGATGCAACCGGCAATCCCTCTGCATTGACACCGAAATTAGCTATGAAAGAAACAGCTTGGCCGGAGCTTAGAAGCTTTTCTATATTAGCATCCTCATTAGCTTCTGCCTTCTCAGCAAGGGTAGCGGCAAGCTTTTCATTACCCTGCGCCTGCGCCTTGTATGCGGCAGCAGCATCACTTTGGTAATTGTAGATAGCGGAAACCGCACCGCCGTAAAAAGCTGCGACCCCAGCAGTGTCAATCGCTCCAGAGATAAAGCGACTAAACTTGTCTCCTTTAATCTTCTCGATAGCCTGCTCTCGATTCAGATACCCGCCAAAGTCGGGATTGGTTAAATCCGAGATTTCCTTTTCACTCGGCGTTTTAAATGGATTATTATCCTCTGCGTAGGTGTTCCATTTAATACCTTCGTCAATTAAAAAGGTACTCTCTTCCTCCGCTATTTCCCCAATTATTTCCTTAGCGACTCTGCCGCCCTTCTGCATGACTCCTTTAATACCAGTCTTAGCAACAGTCTTAGCAGTAGTTGCAACGGCAGGCTTGAAGAGCAAACTTTGTAACTTCTCCGTGCCTCCCGGAGCCACTGCGGTAATAGCCATCTCAGCGAGGGCTTGGGTTGCTGCTGGGGCTGTGGCGTAGTAACGGGCATATTCCCGAACCTCCGCATCGCTGGCGTTAGGATTGGCAGCTTTGTATTTCTCTGCGTAGGCTGTCTCGGCCTCTGTGAGCTTCGATCCAAACCCCAATAAGCCAGTCGCTCCTACCATCGCCCTATATCCGCCTACAGGCCCACCAGTTGCAAGTCCCAATCCACCCGCTGTGGCGACTCCTAAAATGTTCGGGGCTGCTCCAGCAAGCAAACCAGCGTACCTATTGCCGCCAGTCTCTTCAGCCAAGTCTCCGTAGATTTTCTGCAACTCCGTGCGCTCTTCAGCCGTCTGCCGATACCCTTCTGCCATTGATGCACCAAGACCAAACGGCACTGCCCTAGACACTCTCTCGCCAACCTTACTGAGCGCACCGCCAATCCCAACAATGCCAGCAGCAGCCTCGTAGCCCATCCGATTTAGCGTAGAGCCAGACTGTCCGTAGGAGAATATATCATTAAGCTCCGCCTCTGACGGCTCGGAGTCGCCTTCAATGGTAATCCGCCTACCATCCTTGGGGTCTTCAACAATAAACGTAGGCATAGCTTCTTATCGTCCAAACCAAAATTTAAATCTCCCGACCTTTCCATCCGGTTCTCCAGTTGGCGTGGTGGGGGGCGGAACAGTGGCTTTCGTCTTTGTCCCCCTTGGCTTCCATTCCCTGACCTTCTCCGTCATTTCATTGCCTGAACTGTCAATTATGGGTTTACCGTCTTCACCCATTTGTTTTCTATTGTAAGTTATCGGCTCATACTTCGATGTAAAGTCGAACATGCTTTCTCTTGTTGGAACTTCGACGTTAAACAACTTCTCAGTCTTGTGTTTGTATCCAACTGATGCGGCATCTGCGAGGGCCTGCTCACCGACCACGATTCTTTTATCAATCTGTCTTTGTACGACGTGTTTTTCTATGTCCTTATCATCTTGCCATTTAGTATTAAATAATCGAGCCTGCGCTTCGGTTAGTCCCGGTTGTGCGCCTCTGGCTTCGGCGGTAGATATATCTTCCTTGCCCGACGCTTTCTTCTGAGTCTCTATTGCTCCTCCTAGTGTCACATTTCTTTGTTTCCCAACAATCTCTTCTGCTTTTAATCCTGCCATTGCCTTGTCCAGAGCGGATTGTTCCACCTCACTTCGCGTGATGGCAGCAAGAATGTCTGGGCTTGTCTTTGAAAGACCAGCCGGAACAGGCTGCGGCATTCCGAGAATAGCAGCCCTTTGGTTCATTGCTTCTCTAGCATTAAAGTTTGCTTCCTGTTCTTGAAGCACGGAAAGAGGAGCGTTAGCGTCGAATTCTTCTCCCGGATATTTGCGTGAAAGAGAATCTATGATTTTCTGAGACGCCTCTGCATCGGTTTCTCCTCTAATGGCCTCGCGTTGTTTAGCACTAGCCATTTGATTCATCCTGTTTAGGAACTCGTTCTCCTGCTGCTGAGACTTACCTGATTCCACGCCCTTCCTGTAGCCAGCAGATGTAGCAATCCCAGTTTCTCCCAGAAGAGAATCCGTTGGTTCTCCAGAGCCTTCTCCAGAAAGTTGTGCAGTTCTCCCCGCCTTGTATTCAGCGCGAAGCTCATCCATTCGACGATCAAGAGCGTACTGGTTTTCCGCACCGCTATAGGTTCCCAACTCCTCCGCAGTTGCGCCCAGTCCGCGAGCTTCCTTCTTCGTGTCTTCCATCGTGTTGTAGGCACGCTGCTCCAACAACTTCTCCTGCATCCGCTTCTCTGCTTTCTCGTCGGCCATATCGCGCATTGCGGAAGCCATCGAAGCCTGAAAAGCCGGATTGAATGCCCTCTCAAATGATGATGCCATAATGTATTATCCTAAATAATTAAGAACCCATCTTCTTACCCAATGCTCCACCAAACCCGCCAGTGAATGCGCCGACTGCGCCACCAAGAATCGCTCCAAACGGGTCACTCTGGTTAGACATCTGCGTATTGTAAAGCTGCGCCTGTGTGCCGAAGATGTTGCCGGCAAACTGAGCCGCTTGCTGCCCAGCGTTTGCATTCTGGCCGATGCCTTGAGCCATAATCGGAACGTATGGAGCCGCACTCTGCTGCGCCCCTTGCAAAGACTGGAAGCTGCTGCTGATAGGTGCGCCGAGGACGTAGGATTGCAGGTTCGACAGACGCCGCTGCTGCTGTTGCTGAGTCTCCTGACGCAGTTGCGTCTCCTGACCGAACTGAGTTTGCTGTGATGCAAACAAGTTCTGCAACCGTTGCTGCGCTTCCTGCTCTCGAGTAGCGCGAGTTGACTGTTCCTGACCGAACTCAGTCTGCTGTGCGCCGAAGAGGTTCTGGAGACGTTGCTGCGCCTCTTGGTTTGTCATGCCTCTAGACGCCTGTTGCTGGCCGTACTCAGCCTGCTGCGCTCCGAATAGGCTGGCTAGTCGAGTCTGAGCCAGTTGCGCCTGAGATTGCCCAGCAGCCTGCTCTTGACCGAAAGCCTGCGCTCCAACGTTGAGTAGGTTCTGGAGGCGTTGCTGCTTCAACTGCTCGCCCATGTTGTACTTGCCGAGAGCTTCTTTAATAACGCCGCTGGTTGACAGGGCTTGGCCGCGAGCCGCTGCTCCACCGCGAACCGACTGCTCAATCTGACGCTGCTGCTCCCCGCTCAACTGACCGCCGAGGTTGTACTCAGCGATACCGCCCTGCAACGCTGCATTACGAGCCTGTTGCGAACCTGCTGAACCAGCTAGGCCATAGTCATCGCCTTGTCCGGCAAGGCCAATACCGGCAGATCGAACAAGTCTGGAAAGCTCTGTCTCAGCAGATGCTCCTTGACCGTCTCCGGCCTGACCAAGAGCGGTAAGGTTGGCGAGTTGAGAAAGAACAGTCGGCCCTCCCTGACCACCTCGACTTTCCAGAGATTGCCCGATAGCCGCATCTCGGAGACGCTGGCTGCGGTCGCTATCGGATACGTTTGATCGATCTCCGTAGTCTTCGAGAAGGCCAGAAGCAAGCCTTCTACGGCCCTTAAAACCGTCAGGGTCTTGACGCTCCAATGCTTCTAAGGCCACCTGCTGGAATTGAGGAGCGTACTCTTGAGCAATGCTTAACTGGTTCGCCGCTTCAAGCTTTGCCGTATCTCCGCGAAGCTTGGTTTGAAGACGCGAAAGGTCAATGTCACCTTTGCCGGTGAAGTCGGCAGTGATCATGTCCTCCTTAGCAACGACTGGGCGATTGCCTTTCGGCTTTAACCCTCGCAATAAATCCGGCGAGTCATTACTGCCTGTACCCGTTAAAGCGGTCTGATAGAGCGCATCTTGAGCATCCCATTCCCGCTGAGCTTTTAATGTTTCGTTGTAACGCTTCTCTGCTCCGGGGGCAGCGTACTCCACTTTTTGACCTGCGCGAGTGGCGTAGTCTATGAGTCGGCGAGTAGGCAGCGTCTCGACGTCCGCGTAGATGCCCTCTCGATTAGCGGCTGCGTAGTCTGGTGGTGCTGGTGCTTCTGGTGAACTTTTACCCATAACCTAGTCTCCTTCCAAGTTGATCTACACTCACTGTTATTTCCCTAGAACTGTATTTATCCCTAGCCCAACAAACAAACTTTCGGCTAGAGAATCCTGCATTCCACAAAACAGGGTACATAGCTCGGATGAATTTCTTCTCCTTGCTAACACAAAGCTCTATGTAGCACAACTCGCCATCTGTGTCAGCATATTCCGAATCCCTAACATCCTTTACAGAATCAACAAAACGGAACAGCGCAACCCCCGCAACTTTTCCGTCAGCGAAGACTCCAATCAGCCTGCCGTTATCGGCAAACCACTGAACCCACCGGAGAAGCCCCTCTCTGCTCCAAGTTTTGCATCCCTTCCATTTACGCTTAATCAGCGCAGCGGCTTGAATCGTGGACTTGGGGTAATGTTTTCTCATCGCTCAGGCCGGATGGTGTCCGCAAAGGCAGATGCCTTCACGCTATGCAATGAGAGACGCCCGGACTCGGCTCGAACAACAAACTGAATCTCAGAGAACCGTCCTTTGGATTGCAGGTTGAAAGACTTCCTGAACAATCCAGTCGTAGAAGGAATCGTTGTGGCACTGAAAAACGGTTCGATGAACTCAGATGAAGCGCAATCGCCAAGCTCTGTTAGCAATGTCCCGAACGAGTCTTCACTGATGAGGCAACTAGATAGCGGGGCTAAGTTGACAAGGTGCGAGAAGTTAACAAGCTGGTTTTCAAGGAATGGGTTATCCAAATCAAACTCCACTTGATAACCAAACTTGTCTCCGTACTTCTCGCCGAAATTGTAGGATCGCGTGGCCACCTGTGAAGCGTAAAGAACGCCTTGGTCAAGGTAGTAAGACTCGTTAGCCTCATCGTCATCTATGTAGTCAAGCCAAGTGAATAACTTGCCATCCTCATCCCCGAACATCATCCGAATCTTACCTCCAAAAGCAGTTGTCGTGTAGGCTCTGGGCTTCCAGCCGTCCCACTTACCGCTCCACGCCTTCACAAGCGTGTTGAAGACAAGCGTTGAATCAATAGCACTGGTAGTTGTCGGGTAGCTCAGGAAGTATCTGTTGCGGTAGTAGGTTGCCGAGCATCTGGAATAAAAGTCTTTGTTGATGGACTCTATCTCGTCGTGTACGGGGGCGGATATTGGAAGCGAAATGCCAGTCTGCGCTCCGCTTTCGATTGTGGACAGGCTCTGCACACCCTCGCGTGATAGGAAGAACACGTCGCTGCCAACTTGCTGGACGCTCTTGTGAGCAACGCAACCAACGCGGTTACTGATAAGCTTAACCTCCCAGTCAGCCACTTCCATTGACGGGTTCGCATCAATCACCCAGACGCTGCGCTCCTTGAACACCAAAAGCCTAAACCCGTGCCAAGGGAATAGCGCAGTGATAGGATCGCCGTCACCACCACCAACCCTGATGCTGTTGGAAATCAAATCCCAAGATTCTCCATCGAGAATGTCCGACACATATACCGTGTCCAAGTCGGACGCCACACTGCTCGAAGCAATTAGCCGGTTTGTGTGGGAGATGAGCAGCTTAGGCTGGGAGGGCTGATGGCTTATCCGAGCGTCAGCAGTCGCCAACACTCCCCCATGCGGGGGTGCAGCGATTGTCAGAATCGTTCCGTTCGTGTAGGCGGTGCCTTGCGCCGTTACGGTAATCCCAACCACAACACCGTTAGGCCCAAGGATAGCAGTGAACGTCGCACCAGAACCACCACCAGCAGCCGTAACCGCTGGAGCAGATGTGTAGGCTGACCCTCCGTTAGTAACCTCAACGCTAGTGATGCGTCCTGCCGAGATAGAAGTGTGCGTGGACGAAGCAGTGATGTACTGGAGAGTTCCGCTACCGTCGCAGAAGTAAAGCCGATCTGTTAACTGTGCAAAGTAAACATTGTTGCCTGAGTAATTGGCGCCTGTAATGGCTGCGGTTGCAGCGGTTTCACTTGAGAACTTGATTGTATTGCTGCCGTCAGCTACGGCTATGTATTCTCCAGCAGAACTGTCGAAGTAGAATATGTCTCGAATGGGAGCAGTAAAAGTATCAGACCAGTGCTGCGAAGTTGAGTTCCATAGCGAACTGACATCTTCCCAAGCGTAATCAACAACATCGCCAACCAACTGCGCTGCTCCACGGCGGGTAACGATGCCGCCAAAGACATCGTAATCCATGTTGAGAGCTTCAAAGTAGCCGTTCTCTGGAACCGCATTAGACCGAGAAAAGCTGTTCTGTCCTCCCACAAAAGAAAGATTCCCGTCAAGAATCAACGGGTCATCCATCCCATTATTGTCTAGTGAAGGCATTAGAAAATGTCGGAGACACTGTACTCGTCGTTAATGTATGGCACGATGCGCGTGATAGACTGCTGCTGTCCTTTCTCCAAGTCTTTCATTATCTGGATGTGCGCTGCGGCCTCAGTGAACTTGACCTGAGACTTGGCAAACTGACGAGAACGCTCGTACATATCGCCCTCTGCAAATGCTAGTAAAGCGTTGTCAATGCCGCGAAGAACCGGCGAGTCAGTATCGCCCATCGTTTCAAGCTTCAGCTTGCCAAGGGCAAATAGAGTGCCTGCTGTGGATGTGGCGGGGACTAGCTTGATTCGGCATTTGCCAGTCGCGTTTTTCGGCAGATTAACAAAGTTCGATGGGAACGAACGGCGACCAGAGGTGTTCTCAAACATTCCGGGGTCAACCTGAAAGAACGTAGCCCAATCCGAGTTGATGGTTTCCGAGCCGCTTTCCTCACCAGTAGGAATGAACTTAGCAGCAACGATAAAGTCCATCTTCGCTCCAACAGTGGTGGTAGCGGTTGGAAAGTAAAACACTTGCGGATCTTCTGAAAGCGTCACATCGGCAGTGTTTATCAAAACAGGCTGCGATATGGTTCCAAGCGATTCATTCCAAACAGCCGAGTCCCAAATCATCTGGTGGCGACGATTGATGAAGCTCTTGCAGAGAGTGACTGACGGAGCTTCTGTGTCCATCATCTTCTCGCAAACAAAATCTGCTAGTTCGCTGAGTGTCATAATGTGCTTATCGGACAACCATAACAGTCACCCTGCTGGCATTAAAGTATGTTCCAGCATCTTCGACTACAGTAATTTGAAAAGAGCCGGAAGTCGGGGTTGAGCCGTGGGCAATGGAGACTGCCATTCCGTCGCCGGTTGCACTTTCCTCAATAGCCATTCCGGACATACAATAAAACGCATCCGGCATTGCCGTTGTGAAGGTAATTGTGTATTTACCTGTGCCCGTTCTTACAACACTTGCAACATTCCCAAAGCCGTCGCGGGTGAGCGTAAGTGGGTCTGAGCCTGCGGTTGAGCCGTTGAAGCTAACCCAAGCTCTACAGGCATACACCGGCGCACTGCCGCTCGCGCTGAATTGAGTCAACGTGCTTGCAGCGGTTGCGGAAGATTCCCATGCAGAGCCAGTGTAGTATTCTAGTGCGGCAAGCGTTGTATTGTATCGGGAGTTCCCGCTGGCCGGAGAAGCCGGTCTTTCCACTGTGGTTCCCACTGGAAGGTCAAGGTAGCCAGTAGATGAGTTGGCTTGGTCGCTGACGCTGGTAATTGTCCCGCCACCAGACGTCGTGATTGAGACGTTGGCAGACCCGTCGAAGTTGACATTGCCAGTCACCACGCCTGTCAGGGCAATGTTTCTAGTTGTAGCAAGAGCCGTCGCAGTAGCGGAGTTGCCAGTGCAGGAACCAGACGACCCAGTAGCATTCCCCGTAACATTCCCTGTTACAGCCCCAGTATGCACCCCAGCCGTATCACCCGTCACGTTCCCAACGACAGCTCCAGTATGCACCCCAGTCGTATTGCCAGTCAAAGCCCCAGTTATAGTTCCCGTCGCATTAATTGCGCCATTCACGTCTAAGGCTACAGTTGGAGACTGTACACCAATGCCGACGCTTCCCGTCATGTAAGCCTGACCTTGTAAATAAAAATTAGCAGCACTAAGGTTCCAATTTGTGTCAGTAAATCCAAAATGACCTTTTGTAGATGATACCGATGTAAACGCACCAGTAGTAGGTGTAGTTGCGCCCACTGTGCCGTTCACAGCCCCTGTGTGAGTTCCTGCCGTGTTACCCGTCACAGCACCAGTCAAAGCTCCCACAACGCCGCCAGTGGCTGTTAGAACGCCAGTAACGCCTAGCGTAGTGCTGACAGTCGCAGCACCAGTGACAGTCACGGCACCAGTAATGGTTGCGCCAGCGTTTAAGGTGGACAGGCCGGTCACAGTGATTGCCCCTCCAACAACGGCAGCACCTGTGGACTCAAATGTTCCCTGAGACTTGATTCCGGTTGTGGCAAGCTGAAGAGCGGAGTCGGTTCCGTTACCAGCCTCAACGGTCTTAAACACCGTGTTAAGCGGTGAAGTCTCAATCTTAAGCAAGATCGGATACGTTGATGCTACTGTTTGTCCTGTTAGGCTTGCCATAGGTCTTAAATGTTAAGTGACTGTTTCCTGTCTGCAATCAACCTGCGATGGTCTGAGTCCGTCGCTTTGCTTAACTCCTCTTTCAATAGCGCAACGGCATCCTCTTTACCATCAGATTTCATTCTTTCTTTTGCTGACTCCACGGCGACTACGACGGAGTCGAACGATTTCCTGCTAACCAATCCAATCCACGACGCGAGGCTCGGCACAGTGTTGACAACCCAGCCAACAACTTGTCCTCCAATCGGAATAAGAATCGGGAAAGCGACGACCAGAGCGATGACACCGCCGAAGCCAAGAAACGAATAGATGCGTGTCCACCAGCTTTTATTGCGTTCAAGCTCGTACTTAGCACCGTACTCAATGAGCCGATTCTCCAACTCTTCGACTCGACCTTCGATGACTCTTCGTTCTGATAAGAGGGCTGATATTTCGGAGTCCGCTTCGCCAAGGGCTTTTTGGCTTTGCGCCCTTTGCTTTTCGTTTTCGGAGAGGAGTCCAGCGACGATTGCTTCGTATTCGATTGTGTCTTCATAGTCAGGTTTCGGCAGTAGTGCTTTCGTCTTTTCGTTGAACGTCTGCGCGACCACAACCGCACGGTTTGTCTGAGGAGCAGCCTTGAGTGCAAGCCCCGTCGCAAAGGCATTCGCCGACGCCTTGAGCGCGACCTTCTCCTCCACCTTCACCAGCTCCACCACCTTCTGCGCCCGTTGTGGGCCAGTCGAAGTGCAACCGCACACCAACAAAACCGCTAGTTGAATCAGGCATCTCATTTCCAGAGTTTAGCTGCCACTGCTGCGACTGCACCTGCAACTGCTCCCATAGCTCCTGCCGCTCCCGCTGAACGCCAAGAGGTTTCTTCGAGCTTCGTAATTCGTTCATCGTGCTTTTCAGCGGTAGCTAAGGCGCGGTCGAGCTTATCGCAGTTGGCAATCTGCCGCTCCTCAATTCGCGCAACCATCACTTCAAGTTTATCGATCATAAAAACTATTAAAAGAGAACCAGTGCGCCACCCACAATCGTCCACAGCGCGTCTGCCTTCTCGCCATGACCCGTCTTGCTGTACACGTCATAGACCTCTTTGCCAATAGCAACGACTGCGACAACCAGTAATGCGTACGGGCCGATAGCCCAGTTCAATGAGGCGCAGATGAACGCGCCATAGATGGCGTGGTTGGCTTTGTCTTGCGGTAGTTGCGGTAGGTTCATAGGTTAGATTTCTCCCAAGATAAGGAACCCTCGTTCCACTCATACTTCTCGCCATCATCCGGCATCTCGGATGGAGCGGCCCACAGGCAAGACTCTTCCGACAGAGCCCAGCTAGGGTAAGGTTGTGGAGGGATGAAGGCGTCTCGCATGGCGTCGTATGCGTAGCCAATGCCAGCGTAGTTCTTGCGGAGCGGACGGCCTTCGGGATGAACGCCGCCCAAGGTGTTGTAGGATGTCTGAACCCACTCCGAAGGGTCGCTCCAATGACCGGCACTGAGCGTCTCTGCGTCAATTCGGATGACGTTATCCACAATCCCGTCCTTTATGTGCGCGAAGTTTGGCATTGCTAGAAAGTAATAGTTCCCGACGATGTCCAGTGGTAAACCCTGTACCCGCCCGCCACAGTGATGGTTGGAGAGCCAGTGGTTGATGCAGCCGCAGAAAACGTGTCAGCATACCGGACAGCGACTATACCAGAGCCGCCATTCCCGCCAGCGTAAAAAGTTGATAAATTGGCACCACCGCCGCCGCCACCTCCGCCGCCGGTATTTGCCGTCCCGGAGCTTCCGGCTACAGCAGCCCCGCCACCAGCCCCCCCACCACCAACACCCCCAGCACTTCCATTTACCCCACCGCCGCCCCCCGCATAGCCACCACCACCGCCACCGCCCGCATAAGTAACAGAAGAACCGGAAATAGAACTTGATGTTCCCGCACCGCCAGCCCCGCCTGTGGCTGGGAACAATCCAGAACCCGTACTAGTGCCATTCCCACCTACTGCGCTTGCTCCGCCGCCGCCGCCAGCCGAATCAAAAGTGCCGGAACCACCGTTGTTACCTTGGCCTGATATACCTGTGCCAAATGTGGAGTATGTACCATAGCCCTTGCCTCCACCAGAGCCACCATTAGCAGCAGCACTGCTATGCGAAACCCCGCGTCCGCCACCGGTTGATGTTACGCTAGAAAAAACAGAATTACTGCCACTTGTCCCGTTTGCTCCCGCAGTGGTTCCTCCCGCTCCAGCAGCTCCAATCGTCACCGTGTACGGCGTTCCGGCTGTGACAGAAAGCCCAGATGCAGTGAGATAACCACCCGCACCTCCGCCACCTCCGCCGCCGTATCCACCACCGCCGGTGGCTGACCCACCGCCGCCTCCCGCAACTACTAGGTATTCCACTAGGGATACAATAGAGTCGCTCCCGCCTTGCCCTAGAAATGTTAGCAAAATGCCACTCACGCCAGATTTCCTGTAACAACAGCCGTGGTTGCGTTCACGAAAAACAACGTCGCCATCCCTCGCGTCGTGATGCTGAATCCCGTGGATGAGATGTTGGTGTTCGTTCCACCTTTGTAAACCGTCGTGATCGCCGAGCAGGTGCAAGCTATGGTTGCAGCCGTGTTGTTAATCATACTCACCACATCGCCCGTAGCGAAAACCGAGGCGGGGACAACGACTAATCCGCCCGTCCCAAGCTCTACAAACTTGCCAACATCACCGTCGACAAGGCTGTAGGAAGCGGTCTTCGCAGAGCCAGTCTGAGGAATGTTCAGGTAGCCGATGTTTAGCCCGTTGATTTTAGCCGTGCCAACTACGTCTAGGGTTGCTGCCGGACTCGTTGTCCCGATGCCGACGTAGCCGCCCGTCCCGATTGTTATTCTCGGAGCACGGATATTTGGATATTGTGTTGTATAAAACTCAAGATTTTGCCAATCATATGCTTGCCCTGCTTGTACGTATGCTCTCATTCCACTTCCATAAGCAGTAGTACCGAGAGCCAAATCAAGATATGAGCCGTTGGTAGCATTTGTTGCGTCGGTTGTAAGTAATTGTATTTTACTTGTGCCACCAGTAGAACTGACTTGTAATTTTTCAGCTGGTGCCGTCTCCCCGATGCCGACGGAGCCGCTGCTCGTTGCAAGGTTAGCTCCTGTAGTAGACGACAGCGACGTAAACGCACCAGTCGCAGGTGTCGTTGCGCCAACCGTGCCGTTGATGTTGATGCTCGCTGTGCCGGTAAGATTCGTGACTGTGCCGCTTGAGGGTGTGCCAAGTGCGCCGCCGCTGACCAAATTCCCGCTTGCCGTGCCAGTGAGGGCTGCTGTAATGGTTCCGGCAGTAAAGTTTCCAGACGCATCACGCGCAACAATTGCGCTAGCAGTATTCAGGTTCGTCGCGGTAGTCGCAGAGTTGCTAATCGTGCCGCCAGTGATTGCAACAGCCGAAGCAGCCTGCGTAGCCATCGTGCCAAGGCTAAGGTTGGTTCTGGCAGTTGTAGAGTTAGTAAGGTCGCCAAGGTTGTTAGCAGCAGTAAGCTGAAGATTGTTACTGACATTCCCTAGTCCAACATCAGAAGGGACGATAGCTAGGTTAGTCTTAGCGGTTGTGGCGTTGTTGAGGTCACTAAGGTTATTCGCGGCGGTAAGCTGAAGGTTGTTACTGACGTTACCTAACCCGACATCAGATGGGATAATCGCTAGGTTAGTCTTAGCAGTCGTAGCGTTGTTGAGGTCACTAAGGTTATTTGCAGCAGTAAGTTGTAGGTTGTTACTAACATTGCCTAACCCAACGTCAGATGGGATAATCGCTAGGTTAGCCTTAGCAGTCGTAGCGTTGTTGAGGTCACTAAGGTTGTTTGCTGCGGTAAGCTGAAGATTGTTGCTGACGTTACCTAGTCCAACGTCAGATGGGATAATCGCTAGGTTAGCCTTAGCAGTCGTAGCGTTGTTGAGGTCAGACAGATTGTTAGCTGCCAACAAATCTCCACCACCAGAGATAGCTACCCACGTACTGTCGCCTCGAAGGAAGTTGCCGCTAGATGCCGTGCCGGATCCGAGTCGCGCAGTTGCAACTGTTCCAGAAACAATGTCTGCCGCTGCGTGTGTGTGGGAGGCCGCTGCGCCAGCAGTCGTCATCGTTGTCGCATCGCCGAACATCAAAGTCGTGACTTTTGCCGTGCCAACTACGTCTAGCTTTTGAGAAGGAGTAGGCGTTCCAATGCCCATGTTGCCGCTAGGTAATATAGTTGCTAGAGTATTCGCATTTATCGCGAAATTTATCGGGATTGCTGGAGTAGCTCCAAACATTGCTTGAGCACTGGAAGCGTTTATGTACCCTATAGATGTCCCATCAGTTGCGGCAATCTGACTTGACCCATCCGTCACTGTTAGTTTGTATGTTGGACTAGCTGTTCCAATGCCAACTCTTCCGCTAGGTAATATGGTTGCTAGGTTAGTCGCATTTATCGCAAAATTAATCGGGATTGCTGGAGTAGCTCCAAACTGTACTTGAGCACTGGAAGCGTTTATGTATCCTATAGATGTCCCATCAGTTGCGGCAATCTGACTCGACCCGTCCGTCACTGTAAGTTTGTAGGTCGGACTAGGTGTTGATATACCAACATTACCGCTGCTCGTTGCAAGGTTTGCGCCTCCAGTAGATGACACCGATGTAAACGCACCAGCCGCAGGAGTCGTAGCTCCAACCGTGCCGTTAATGTTAATTGAAGCAGTGCCAGATGCGTTAGTCAGGACAACAGCCGAAGGTGTGCCGAGGTTCGGCGTGGTCAGCACTGGGCTTATGGCAAACACACTTGCGCCAGACCCAGTCTCGTCTGAGAGCGCAGTCGCCAGTTGCGCCGAGGTAAAACTGCCCAGCGCAGCAGCGTTACCAGAGGATGTCACATGACCCGTTAGGTTGGCGTTGGTAATTACTGTAGCGGCATTGCCTACGCTCGTCACACCACCAGTAAGATTCGCATTCGTGATAACCGTTGCTGCGTTACCCACGCTCGTCACACCGCCTGTGAGATTCGCATTAGTAATTACAGTTGCTGCATTGCCTACACTAGTCACACCGCCAGTTAAGTTTGCATTCGTGATTACAGTTGCAGCATTGCCAACGCTAGTCACACCGCCTGTGAGGTTAGCGTTGGTAATTACGGTTGCTGCGTTGCCGATGCTAGTGACTCCACCCGTAAGATTCGCGTTGGTCGTGACCGTGGCGGCATTGCCAGTAATGTTCGTCTGATCGCCCGTATTAGCTCCTGACACCGTTGTAGTGCCAGTGACAGCTAGGGTAGGAGTTGACGAGCCGGAAAGGACTACGGCATTAACTGAGGTAGGAGTAATTGCGCCTAGTGAAACTGTGATTGCAGGAGTTGTAGTCGCGTTGGCAACAGACCCAGAAACACCAGCAGCAGTCGTTACGCTGACGCTTGTAACTGTGCCGGAAGGATTAGCTGCCCACGTTGAATCTCCCCGAAGAAAAGTAGTCGCATCAGCAGTGCCTGAGCCAAGTCGAGCAGGTGCCATCGTGCCAGACGTGATGTCGCTGGTGGCGTGAGTGTGGACAGCCGTAGCAAAGTCTCCCGTGTTGTTAGTTGCTGCTGTGCCAAGTCCAAGATTGGTTCTGGCTCCAGCGGCTGTAGATGCGCCAGTACCACCATCAGCAATCGCTAAGTCAGTGATGCCAGTAATGCTGCCGCCAGTAGCAGTGATAGTAGTGAATGCACCGCTGGAAGGAGTCACTGAGCCAATCGGACTCGGAGCAGAAAGAAGCTCTCCAGCCGTAATCTTCTTTGTGGTGCCGCTCGCCGCTTGAGTTGTGTCGCTTACGTCAACTGTTACGAGCAAGTCGCCAGCAGCGATTGTGGTGAGTGCTGTTAGTGCGGAAATTTTCTTGTCAGCCATAAAAAAAGGTTACCAGCCCCATGCGGTTTTAATTTGTTTCTTGGAATACTTGCTAGAGAACCGGCTACCACTTTCGCACTCACGCTTGTAGTAGCCTTCTTTGACTTTCTCGCTCATCCCTTGTTCCTTGACGGATCCAGTCGAGAAGCTACCTATGCTCATCAAACGCTTCCAACCCTTAGGGATGGCAGTTTTGCCGCTCTCGACAATCTCTACAATCCCGCCATTAGGCATTTCATATTCGCGGATTGGCATAGATTATTTTGTCGATTTGCTTCCGCTGCAATGCCACTTTTTGCGGGACAGATTGTTTGGAGAGTTAGGGTCGCTTTTCCAGTCGCCCTTGATTTTAGCTGAACGAGCGCAGTAAGCGTCACCTTTAGCTGTCCCCGGCCTGATTCTGTCTCCACCGTCTTTTGCTGCACCGGCCTGACCGTACTTGACAGTTTTAGTCCGACCCGTCTCAGGGTTTTTAACTATTTTAGTAAATCGCTTTTCCATAGCTCAATAAGCAGCAGCATCTTCATCTTCCTGCATAGCTGAATTAAGAAGAGCGTCTCTCTCAGACATTGCGTCATCAACCAGAGATTCTCCGTTCACAGAAGTAATCTCAATCTCAGCCGTGTCTCCGTCTATGGAAGACACGATTCCTTCAACCTCACTGAGCGTGATTGAATCGCCAGCAGCAGGGCTACCCGACTCTCCGGACTCATCGAAACCAGCTAGAGCAGAAACGGGTACCTTGATTGGCATAGGCTATTACTCCATGTAACCAGCTTCTTCGTCAACCTTCTTCGCCATATCCATCATCTCTTCGCGGTCACCGCCTTCTTTATCCATGTACTCAGCTTCCTCTCCATTTACGGATTGAATTTCGACATGAGCCATATTCCCCTTGATGGAATCGACACGTCCCATGACGTTCTCGAGCTGGATGCTGTCACCGACTTCTGGAGCCATAGACTCTCCGCCTTCGCTAGAGCCAGACAATGCTGAAACGGGAATCATAATCATACAAGGACACGCTTTCTTCTTGGAAGTTTTGTCACCGCCCATACGGGCGGGGCCACCTGCCCCGCCCGTGACGATAACTACTGTTACACCTTTATCGTGCATAACTAGCTCGCTAGCTATTAGGCCGCGTAGCCAGACTTGCTGCGGAACACGATGTAATACGTCGGGTTCAGGCGCAGAGCCGTCCAGTAGGACTTAAAGCCCACAGTGACGGTCTGGTTGAGCGGATCGGACTTGTCAGCCGAGTCCGTGATGATGACCTTAGGCGACATCGGGCTGTCACCAGTGAGCATCGGGACGCCGTACGCATCGCCGCCAAGGAACAGGCTGGTGTAGATGTCCGCACCAGCAGCGAGGTTGTTCGTGCCGGCAACAGAGTACACATAGCGGTCAGCAGCGGTGGCAGAACCAACGCTGATGAACGGGTTCGTGGTTTCGACGAAGCGCACGCCGTAGATAGAACCAATTTCGCCCTTGTACAGAGCGGAAGGGTTGCTGTTCTTCGCAGCGTCGAGCCAGTCGGTATCGCGCTGGAGATCGCGGGACACTTGAGGAGCGATAACGCCAACATACGAGCCGCTGATTTCAGGAGCGCGATTGATTTTCAGGTTCGTGACCGCATCCAGCACATCCGCAACGCTCATCTTCGAGGTCGCAGTTGTATCGCTGTTGAGTGCCGAGTAGCTGGCCGCGCCGTTAGCAAAACGCTCGGACAGCGTGTCGCTGTTGTCGAGCGGAGTGTTTTCGACCGCAGTGCCGCCGACGTTGGAGCCGACAAGGATGTTGCGGGTGATGGTATCGAAGTGCAGAGCGGCATCTTCGCCGGTGGACTTTGAAGCCTGCTCCATCGCGTTGAACAAGCCAGACGCAGTAAGGATATCGGTAAGACCGATGACCTGACCGTACTGGGAGAGGCTCTTCGTGATGCTGGTGAGCGAGAGGGCGCGATAGTTAGCCGCCGTAATCGCAGTGCCTTCCGTCAAGGCCGCAATACCGGAGGTGCTAGGCACACCGAAACGGAACATCGTGATGCTCTTGTTACCGGCCTGCTTAGGAAGCGCAGCTTTCTTAGCAAACTGGTCGAGGACGAGGGCTTGAGTCGCGTACTTGAGCAATTCCTTGCTGAAATAAGCTTGGTACTGACCGCTGAGTGTAGAACTAGTCGTGACTGCCATAATGTTTTATCTCCAAGTTGAGGCTACGTCAGCGAGCGTACCTGTCAAACTCTTCCGCAGAGGATATGAGTCGTTTCCGTTGCTCATCTTGAGACAACTTGTCAAACGACTTCTCACCCTGCAAAGGTTCGGAAGCAACCCCGCCGCCAATAGCCAGTTTTTTCTCGTATTTTGCTAACTCCGCACGGAGCTTCGCGTTTTCTGTTTGAGTCGCTTCTTGACCTCGGCCTTTATTGCTAATAGCTACGGCTTCGTAGGCGTAATTGAGTCCATTCGGATCCCTAGTTAAGAGGGGATACCTTGTTAGCAGGTTAAGAACCTGCTGGTATGTATCGCTCGACTCGTTCTTCAAGTCTGGGTCTTTTTCAGCTAGTTGAGTATAGCTGTTCAGCCATTGCTGGTTAAACTGCTGCGTCTCATGCTGCTGCCTGCTTTCAATTTCTAACGATTTCAGCTTTCCAGCCTTGTCGCGAGCCATCTTAGCAAGCTCATCGTCCCCATCGTTGTCAAAACGCTTCGCTGCGTCCTCGTAATCCCTGACCGTGTGACCCTTCTCGTCTCTAAACTCGGAATTAGGCTGCGCTTTAGTTTTAGTGAACTCATCCCTCTCGTTCTTGAGTCGGGACTGCTCAGAGCTAAACGCTTCGCGCTCCTTTTTCAACGCCTCTTTATCAGCGTTGAGTTCGTTCCAAGTCTTTGACTTGCGCTCTTCGTTCGCCGCCCATTTGCTTTTAGGCTTTGATTCCTTTGGCGACTCACCTTCTTTTACTTCACTGACAGAAGAACTCTCAGTCTCCTTCTCAGGTTGAGCATCTGGCTTTGAAGGTTTGTCATCGGATGCCTCCGAGACTTTCTCTTCTGATTTAGATACCTTTTCGGCACTAAACTCACCAGTTGCGTCGTGCGCCTCGGCGTCAGCCAAGAGCGATTCCCGTGTCGGATCTGCTTGTTCTTCCATTTTTACTATGTGCTAATCTCGTCCGCAGGTCGCACACCCTGCGTCCGTCAACTTGGGACTCTTTACTCACTTGGCCGTCGAGTCCCGACCTCGACCTAGTGAAATTATTCGGCTTCGCTGTCTGAAACCTCAGTTAGAGATTCGATAAACGATACGCAGCCTCGAAAACCATTAGCATAACCAACTTGTCTGTCAACCCTATTTTCATTTACGAGCGCAGAAGCTTGCTGGCGGATGACTCCGTTCAGCAGTGTTGCTTTCAATCGCGCACCCGCTTTGCTTTTAAGAAACAACTTGAGAGCAATGGCATCTTCATTATCCCATTGAGGGCAATCGATCCAAGCTTGATACTTGGCAAACTGCCACATTGCTTTTAGATGACGAATCATACTCGTTACTACTCCACAACTTCACCAAAGATGGAATTGTTTCTTCCTTGAGAATATTTGGGGCGTGCTTCCGCCATTTGTGCCTGAGCCCTAGCAAGAGCTTCCGCTTCTCCTCCACCGGGCAGCATCGGGCCATAAGCAGGCATCTGACCGATCTGCGGCATTGTTCGCCCTAGCATAGTTCCCATATTAAAAGAAGGTGCTCCTGCCTTGATCCTTGGTTCCGGTAGAACTTGATATGCTGGAGCTGTCTTAGGAGGTGGAGGAAGGCCGGGCGGCACAGCTCCACCCTGCTTCACGTTTCCTCGCCTGTTTACTGCAGTTGGAGGAAGACTAGGCGGCACAGCTCCACCTTGCTTTACGTTTCCTCGCCTGTTTGCTGGAGGAGGCGGAGGGCTAGGTTGCCTAGCTCCACCCTGTTTTAATGGAGGAGGCGTTACAGAATTTGGTGGCGTTGGTCTTTCAGGAGTCATATTTGTTGTTGTTGTAAGAACTGTTGAATCTGCTCTGGTGGAATACCCTGATTTAAGGCTTCTTGAATCATAGCATCTTGGGATGATCCGCCAACCCCTTCCTGCTGCGGCTGGGACTGAGCCTTCTGCGCTTGAGCAAAAAACCCTTCAATTTCTTTGCGAAGCTTGCGCGCCCCATTCATATCAATACTTTCCATACCCTTAAGAAGGCCTTCAATTCGTTCCATGATTCGCTGCACACCCTCTGGTGGAAGTTGGCGTCCTGTTCCCGATTCTTTCTGCACATACTGCATTAGCACACCAAGGCGAGTCTGGTAATCTTGTCCTTGCTGAACGCGAAGCGGAGATCCTATAAGCATAGCGGGAATACCGCGCATCTCGTCCTCGGACTGGTCTTGCATCTTCTCGTTCGGATCTTTAAACACGCGCTTGATGAGCGACGGGTCATCCAGTTCGAGGATGGACTTGTCGAGTTCCGCTTGGTCAATCCAAGGTGATTGAGCAAAGATTTGTTTCCGTTGAACAGCTTTCTGCATCAGGAACTGTTTGCTCACCTGATCAATGCCGCCCTTGGGTTCAAGGAAGTATTCGTCGTGCAAAGCTTCCGGGTCAATCTCCATCGAGTCTTGCAGATAACGGAACTGCAAAT
>Ga0208942_1000102_pt1 | contig 37912 bp, 32 predicted proteins | sample GreLakmeSU08MSRF_FD_187704 | JGI IMG/M metagenome (GOLD analysis project Ga0208942, IMG submission 187704) | Freshwater lentic microbial communities from great Laurentian Lakes, MI, USA - Great Lakes metaG SU08MSRF (SPAdes) | ecosystem: Environmental > Aquatic > Freshwater > Lake | place: Great... | reverse complement strand
GTGCTTTCGGTGCTTTCGGTGCTTTCGGTGCTTTCGGTGCTTTCGGTGCTTTCGGTGCTTTCGGTGCTTTCGGTGCTTTCGGTGCTTTCGGTGCTTTCGGTGCTTTCGGTGCTTTCGGTGCTTTCGGTGCTTTCGGCGTCTTCAGCAAAATAGCTAAGTTCTCTACAATATCCGACGGCGACTTGGCTACTGCTTTCGGCGTCTTCAGCAAAATAGCTAAGTTCTCTACAATATCCGACGGCGACTTGGCTACTGCTTTCGGTACTGATGATGTATTCTCTTTCGGCACGGACAAGGTTAGCAATTTCTATGGCAGACAGTTTTTTATATTTGATATTATGCTTGTTAAAAAAAGGCTCTATGTATTTTACGACATCCTTTCTGTAAAACTCTGTGCCTGCATTTTTATATAGATTGAAGTGTTTCAACTCTTGAAATAGCATTTGCTCGCATTTTTCATTACAGAAGCCTTGTATTTCATACACATATTTGAAACTACCCCTGTTTATTTCGCCAGTTATATAGTTTGCCTCTCTATCTGGTATATTTTGCGTCGTCCCCAATTTATAACAATCGTGTATATCACATAATTCATTGGTTCTCGCGTAGATAAATCCAGAAACTTTACAAGTCTCTGGCATATCCAGATTATATATTTTATATATATAAATAGTAAATTATATAGTTAAATCAATTTTTAAAAATATCTTAGGGTATTATAGAGTGCTTTTAATTTTATTTTGATGATGAAATCAATATTACATATAGAATATTATATAACAGTCGTTCTTATTTGGATAATGCTATTGCTCGGGATGTATTATATGTATTTGCAGTTATCATCTACATTATTTTGGAATCAAAAAATAGAGACACTTTATGAGACATTTGCGGGAGTCAAGATAAAAACAGACTCCGAACAATCAAAGTATTCATTCATTTGTAATTTTAAGGAAAATACCGAAGGAAAAGGCGTGAGTTTTGGCTGCACCATGCCCGCGCCTAAATAAGATACCTGGATATAAAAATTGATTGATTATTTTTATATATTTACTATACATAATGATGGATGCCAGCTTTAACAAAATGCTCAACGACGAATATTTGATACCTGAATTTATTAACCCGCAAAGCGATTACTATATAAACTATTTGAAAACTAATACGGAGGAGACTGAGGAGACTGAGGAGACTGAGGCGTCATCCGATATGAGTGCCTTGGTTGCGTCTATTATATTTAATAATCACGGCGTGGTCTTGCCGTTTCAATATAAACTAACAGACGAACAATTCGCGGTATATGAGAAAAATAAGCATGATGTTATTGATACGCTTGCGTGGTATATATTTGATTATTATGTATGTCGCCATTTTGTAGAAGAATATGGAATATTCAAGATAATAGCAAAGGTAATTACTGAATATGGCGCTGAAAATACTGCATATCTATTCAAGAATAAAAATGAAGAAGAATTATATCGCAGTTATACATATTATATTCTATTGGAATATTTTGATAATATCGTGTATCTGTCAAATAACAAGGATACAGAAGCAATAGCAGAAGACATTGAAGAGCTTGAAAAGCTAATAAAAGACATTAGTAAAAATAAGAATACGTCGATAATGTAAATGTATCCGAATCATATGAAATGTAATATACTATTTAGTAGGGAATATTTTTAGGAATTGTTTGCGTTCTTTGAGTGTAAGTGCTCCAATAAGAATATTAATACGTGAAATAACATTTAAATTATCCTTAGCATCCATTAAACAATAAATAGCATTTTTTTTATTTTTTTCTAATTTAATTTTTATAGATAGAATTCTTTCCATTTTTTCAATATTTTTCTCTGTTATAAGATCCATAGTTGCTATATCGTCATTGAAATATCTTATTAAATCGTTTTCAATTTGAGAATATATATAAAACATTCCTTCAATATCGTAATCATATCCCTTCTTTTCGTATTCGGCTATAATAGTCTCTTTGATATCCTTATAATCAATTATATCGGCTTCCAAATCTTTGGAAATAGGATTCCTTATTTTAGATAAGATAAGGGTTTGTAAATCTTCATTTAAATCATTAAAATACGCGAAATGCTGAGTAATATCCATCCTCGCGTTTATCCTTGTATATATCTTTAGCTAATATCATTATATCATTTTTTACTATTATATTATCGTAAATATATATAGATATGGTATCAAAAAATAAGAGTTGTTTGGGGAGCAAGATTTGTTTTGAAGATAGCTATGCTATTGATATATTTATTAAATCCATTAGATATATTATAATAATAGCTCCGCTGGCTATTGGTATGACTATTGGCGCCATATATGGCAAAAAATGGGGCGAAGATAAATATAAGAACTTGAAGAAGCCCGCGCTCAATCCGCCAAATTATGTATTCGGTATAGTATGGCCTATATTATATCTGCTAATCGGTGGCATATACAGTTATGCCCTATACGATTCTAAATGTATTCCGCACGGCATAGCAGATTGCGCTTCAATAGTATATTACAAGGACTTGAAATACTGGGTAATCCCTATGTTAGCCTTAGTATTCAATTTCTTGTATATCCCCGTATTTTTCGGCGAGAACGGGCTATTCAACGGACTCGTGATAATCATAATGAGCTTAATATTCGCCGTGCTAACTCTATTGCAATTCATATTACAAAGTAGCTACTACGAATACACGAGCATCTTCGCTATGATTGCCCTCGTCCCTTATATACTATGGTTATCATTTGCAACCTATCTATCATATAATATCTATATATTGAATAAATAGGCTATGAATGATCTAATGCCCGACAATATATAAAAATATGCTAATAATTGATATTATAATAATGGTAAAATATATAATAAAGATAAACTGTACGGGAAAAAAAGATTTAACATTTAATGGCATAGCGATAAGAGTAGCAAGAAAAAATCTTCATCAGAGTCCTCCCGACATAACACTAGGTTATATCTCGTGTATTTTTCCGTATATCAAAGAGCTTAAAATAGTATATAAGACGCTTAATAAAATAACGATAAAGCGATTGGAGTTTTATTGTGAGAATGAAACGGACTTGAGCGATGAAGATTTCGTTCATTTCATAGAGGTATTAAAGAGGCTCGGATTTGCTTCTGAAAAAGATGTTAAAATAAGCTATTGTAAAATAGTCAGATATATGGATGATAATAATGTGATGCGTGATAAACACGACGAGATACTTGCATATACGCTGACATCCCTAATAAAAATAAAAGATAGCAAGAAGCTAAGGCGCCGCAACCGTTCTAAATATTCTACAAAAGTATTATACATCTGTAAAAATCTCATAGTCTGATAAAAATTGATAGAATATAATAGATATAAGCAGATATACGCAAGATATACGCAAAGATATACGATGGATTTGAGAGATATTGATACGACTGATATGGAAATCTATAATACTATTATAGTAGATAAGGTATATAAGACGGCTTTCTTGGCTTTCTGGATATTATTTTCGCAACTATTGTAGTCTTGTTGAGCTATCCAAAAAACCTAAACCATATTCTATATAGCCTTTTGTTATTATGATAGAGACCCATTTTGTTTTTAATCTTATTTATTTTTTTCTCTATATGCGAAATATCTTCTTCATATAAATCTGCTACTTTATCTAATACTGTGGATACCAAGTCATTCCCCAACAATCGCAAATAATTGCCATTCATATATATACAATGCCCTTATAATTTTATATGATATTTGTTAAAAGGGTGTATAATAATAGCTTATTATATGCAATTTCTTTACACCTTTTCTCATTTTAAACGCCCATTTTGAAATGAGATTTATAAATAATTCTTCTTAATTTTCCGTGTTTTATTCTTTGGTATATATTTTTCTTTCCGTATTTTGCTTATTACATTTTCAATATTATCCTTTAATTTTATATGAGTTAAACCATCTAATTTTTGTAATCGTGATTTCAACATTACCATCTTTTTTATATATTTCAACCCATCGCATTAGACTTCTACGAGAACATTTAAATATTTTACATACTCCTGTGTTTTATCTTCAACTAAATAATATTGCACATCAGTTAATTTATAATCATAGCTTTCAAGACATTATTTATATTATTATAATATTAAAAATTAATATAAATAGGCACATATTTTCAAGGCATTTTTTATTTTATAAAAAAAATTGATTTAAAGATTCGCCTTTATTATATATATAATAAAGATGACATATCTGCAAGATAAAATAAATACGTTTTTCAAAAAAAGAAATGAAATATTAAAAAAACCGCTTGAAAAAATTATAAATGCTATGTTAAATAAGTGTAAATATATAAATGGGGAAAGTTTAGAGAGACATAATTGGGGAAATAATCCAATTAAATTAAAACATATACCAAAAAACATTAATTTACCTTCATTTGAAGAAGATTTATTAAATAACCTAAATTCAGAAGATAATGAAAAATCAATAGTAGAATTATTATGGGGAGACATACAGCTTGGAAAAAGAGTTCAAGCATGTATAATTATGTGGATTTCAGTTCATATACTAAAAAGACCAGTTTTATACATTTTTAGAAATTTAACAATAGACCAAAAACAATTACAAGATGATATAGTTGGAACAGAAAATTACAATTTTAATATTCAATTTATAAAAACATTATTTCAAGAATTTAATAATGAACTTCAAGAATATTTTGAGGAAACAAATGTTGAATATTGGAAAGATTATAAACTTCCAGAACTAAAAGATATAAATAGCAATGATATTATTAATAAATTAAGTAATAAAGAAGCAATAAATTCAAATGACATATTTTGTTGTTTAATGAACAATACTCAGTTAGCAAAACTAAATACGAAATTTAGTGAGTATATTTATTATAATGATGAACTTGTGAATATAACCACATTAGTTGATGAAAGTGATTTAATGAGCCCCACATCTTCAAATGATAGAAGTAATGATAATGATAAAAAGGATTCTACCGCATGTGAAATATTGCTTGCCAAAATATATAAAAAAGTAAAATATGCACTACATATTACAGGCACGGCACATTCATTGTTATATAATATAACAACCAGATTAAGCGACCATACTGATATACAAATTAAAATATCAAAGGTTCATAAAATGAAAAGGTCAGATGATTATTATGGATTATTTAATGGTTCTATAAATTTTAACACTACACTTGTTGAATCATGGTGGGATTATCAAGATATAGAAAATCACAAAAAAAAAAAATGTTATGATATTGTTGAAGATTATAATATAAATATAAAAAAAATAATAGAAGAACTACTAAAAAGACCTACAAGTAAATATAATTCGTTATTGATAAGTGAAGAAAAAATAAGAGCTAATCAATTTTGTTTAGTAGATAAAATAATTAAAGATTATCCCAATCTATTTATCATAATATATCATGGAAATTGTTTAAGATTATATGTTTCAAAAAATTATGAAAAGGAAATTAAATATTGGTCTAAATGGGACTCAAAACAATCATCAACAAGTCAAAGATTATGTCAATCGGGAGGAGTATATGGTTCATCTATAGATAATGAAAAATCTGAAAAACTGCCTAATAATTATTGCTATTTCAATATAAATACAAAAATATTAAATATAAAACTTGTTTATAAATTATTAAGAATTTTTTTTGAAAAACACGATACCCCAATTTTATGTAAAACAATTATAACAATAACAGGTAAATATGGAGAAAGGGGATATTCTTTTACAAGCGACGATTATGATAGTTATTCATTACATTTAACAGACCAATATTTTGTGTCTCACGCATCATTAAACTGCACCGACATTTCACAGCGATTACGATTACAAGGAAAATATAATGATTTAGACCTTAAAAATGGAAGTATGAATCTTACTTTATGGACTACTCCTGAATTACAAGATATAATACAGAATTTCTATGTAAAATTTATAAAAGAAATAGAAAAATTTGTTATGGGCTGTGATACTTGGGAAGATATTAAAGATTTATTAGAGAGTATTATAGATAATGGTGATTTTAAGTTTGGTAAATATATGAAATATATTGATGTATCAAAGAAACGAAAAAATTTAAAACTAATTAAACATTATGACAGAAAAAATAATGGTTATAAATTGATTGTTATTGACGATATGAATGATGCCGAAATAAGTGAATGGTGTAAAGAAACTAAATTACCTGATTATATTTGTATTAATGAAATACAAGAAATGAGTATTGATAAATTTATTGATAAATATGGCATATCTACAATTGAAACGCAAGAGTATAAATTAGAAAATGAATTATCAATTGAGTTTGTAAATTATTGTATAAAACAAGCAGAACAACAATTTAAATTAAAATTAAACCCAATTAAACCTGAATGGTTTAAAGATAGAAAAGAAAAAATCAATAATTACTATTGTGAAAGTATTAATGGTAGTAAGGTTCCAATTAAAATAAGTGAGTTAAAAAACAATATAATTCGTTTTAGAAATGAAGATGGTATAAATGATATTCAACGCGATGGAAATAGACGAGTTAATATAGCATATGATGATGATGATAACGCATATATATGTATTTCAGTTAGGAATAAAAATCATAAATCTTTACCAATACTAACAAATGACTATATTAAAAAAACCCCTTATATTCTTGTTGATGATAAAGTAAAATATTCTATTCTTAAAGAAGAATATAAACAACAAAATACTCGCGGATATACAAATGAAAACGGAGATGATTTTATAGAAGATGACAATACTTTTCCAGAAAAGTATTATTGGAAAACTCCTGATGGTTGGTTATATTTGTATGATAAAGATAAACCAGAAATTATTTCGTTAGATATAGTAGCTCCTCTACCTGTTAAAAATGCTATACAAGCAAACATTTCAACAAAACCATTAATTAATAGTGATATATTGTTATTTGCGAATTCGTGTTGTAAAAAAACGGACAAACTAAATTTACGATTTGGATTAAAAGATATATTCAAAATATATGAAACATGGTGTAAAATAAATGGAAAAAAATGTTTGAAAACACAGAAAAAATTTAAAGAGGAGTTTGAAAAAATAAATTATAAAGAAGAAAACAGTAAAGGTATTGATGTAAATAATAAACCAGGCAAACGAGGTTATAATATTATGGTTTCATTATAATTTGACTTAAAAGTTATTTACAAATATTAATAATATGAAAGATTATATTATTAATTCTTTTATTTTACATGATAATAATACACTAATAGATATATATAAATATATAAAGTTTCGTTATGATAATTCAGTTGAAATAAATGATATAAAAACAGAATTAACGAAATTAATTAAAAATGATCTTATATTTTTTCATAACAATAATTATAAATTATCAAAAGAAGGTAATGTAATATTGAACGACCATAAGTATTATTATTCAAAAATTATAATTAATTTTTATAAAAAATACAATAAAAATCACCAAAAATACGAATTAAGAGAGATTAGACAAGAACAAAAACAATTAAGAAATTATTTAATTTCTAATAAAAAACAATTGTGCATAATTTGTGAAAAAAATTTGCCATTATGTTTATTAGAAACAGCACATCTAAAACCAAGATGTATATTAAATAATAATGAAAAAAATGATAAAAATATTGTAGAATTTATGTGTAGATATTGCCACAATCTATATGACAATGGATTTTTAGCTGTTTATAATGGATTATTACAAGTTTCAACATTAATAAATCAATATGATTTACATTATAACAATAACAAACAAATACATTATTACAATTTACAAAATGAAAAATATTTTATTTTTCATTATAATTATATCTATAAAATGGGCGTTTGAAATGAGAAAAAGTGCAAAAAGGATTAAAGATTTTGCGCATATATAATAGTATAATACGGATACGGGTATGTATAGTAGCGAGTCCTCTAATAAAACTTTTACACAAAAGGTTCCGGTGGCTTTGACAAAAACAAATGGCGAAATTATAAAAAATGATGATATATATTATATAAATGATATAAATAATACTATATTTGAAACTATAACTATGGATTATTCTGGGAAAACGCGCGATGAACTGATTGTAATTTGCAAGGAGAAGGGTATCAGAGGATATAGCGGGAAGAAGAAAGATGAAATCGTGAAGCTATTAATGCCAGAATCTTTTCCAGAAAATGAGCCTGCAATAACACAATCGGCTAATTATTCAACATCGGGTAAACTAAATATGATTGATTTATTTGCGGGAACCGGAGCATTTACTCTTGCATTTCAATCAACAAACGATGTTGATATTGTATTTTGTAATGATATGGTAGAACATTCTAAGAAAATTTATGATTATAACTTCACTCATAAGCTTACTCTTAAAAATTTAAATGAAGTTAAAGATGAAGATATACCACCTCACGATATATTAACGGGAGGATTTCCTTGCCAACCATTTAGTATTGCCGGTCTCCAAGAAGGATTTAAAGATGAACGCTCAAATGTTTTCTGGAAAATCCTATCTATCATAGATTATCATCAGCCGAAATGTGTTATATTGGAAAATGTTAAAAATCTTTTGACACACGATGAGAATAAAACATTCAATACTATCAAAAGTAATCTTGAAAGCAGAGGCTATTATATATGCTACAAAGTTTTGAATACATCTGATATTACAGGTATTCCGCAACACAGGGAAAGAATTTATATAGTATGTGTAAAATCTAAGGAGGTATTTGATAAGTTTAGTTTAGAGTTTCCTAAAATTGAGAAGAAGAAAATATCCGAGTTTCTTGAAGAAGACATTCCTGAAAAATACTATTATACTGAAAAATCAAGCACTTGGAATCTTGTAAAAAATAGCGTAGTTAAAAAAGATACTATATATCAATATAGAAGGGTTTATGTAAGGGAGAATAAGAGTAGCGAGTGCCCTACTCTTACTGCAAATATGGGTAGCGGTGGTCATAATGTCCCTCTTATTTTAGATTCTAAAGGCATTCGCAAATTAACCCCGCGAGAGTGTTTCAATCTCCAGGGATTCCCTTTGTCTTACAAATTACCAAATATGAGCGATTGCAATCTTTATAAACTTGCCGGAAATGCTGTATCTGTACCGGTAGTAAATTTAATAGCCAGCAGAATTATTCCATTACTCCGCGCTGAATAAATATGTCTTCAAAATTCCCTTCATATACTTTATTGCAATGAGATTCTATTTGAGGATACAAAGATTCCCAATTTATACGAGGACGCCGACCTTGATTCGTCTGGTCTTCAAATGTTTGGGTTTTATTCATTTTTATATTTCTCCATTCTTCTGAAGTCCTTTTTAATGGAATGCGGTATAGTGTGTAATAGTCGTCAAGCCATTTTCTTGCATCAAGAAAGTATATTACATCCCAATGTGATGATGGCGTAAATGACAGAGGACCGTCACTTGTAAAACATTTGCATTCTTGTATTCCTTCTTTTTCTGATTGTAAATCTCCATTATTGCAATCCCATCGCGATGTCTTATCATTTAATTTATTGTGAATTATGTGTTTAATAATATTCTCGCTTATGTCTTCTGGAATACCAGACATTCTCACCTTGATACCTATGTTTTTTGTCGTATTCAATCTACCAATAAAATACGACTTATGCAATGCATATTGTTCCTTCAGTATTTCCTTAGTATATTTATCTTCCACCATCTCTGCTTTTACTTGATGACTTAGATTTATATATACATCATTATTTATTTTTTCTGTAATAGGGAGCACTGCTTCACATTGGATTATCATTTCAATTATAGAGCTCTTATCTTTTCTACTATATCCTTTAATTCCTATTTCTTTACAGATTAAAATTAGAGCTTTAACTGTCATATTGGAATAGCTCATTTATGATGCTTTTTGAGAATGTATCTTTGTGTTTTCAGTATACGCAGTCACGCAGTCACGCAGTCACGCAGTTCACATAATAGACACAATGGCAGGTCAATTTTTACCTAATATATATAAAAATTGATAATTTTAATACCAATGGAGTTTTATACGATTCTCGTTATATAGCCAGAATAGATATATAGATATTATGCCTGTTAAACCTAAAAAGGCTCCAAAAGGTCCTATAATACCTGATGATTATATTTGCCTTCCTTCAGGGCCAATAGCTTGCAAAAAAAGCACTTGCTATTATACAAATTTGTTCTAAAATAATTCAAAATGATAAAAAAATTGACGACTATATTTATATATATTATTATCATAAGTCGGCAAAACAATACAGCGTCAGCAAGCAAGTAAGTCTGTGTATCAGCAAGCAAGTAAGTCTGTGTATCAGCAAGCCAGCAAGCCAGCATATACAATGTTTGCCTATGATGATAGCTATACATTGAAGATGTATTCTACGAATATTTACAATAACAATAAGGGACTACTCACGAGGTCTGAGTGTATGAAAATTGCACTTGGAATGCTGAAAGAGGACAAGAAGCTTAGAAAGTTCATTCATAACAAATCTATAAATATCAAAAAGATCAATCCGGATATGTCATTTGCAGAATCTATCCGGACAGCTCTTGGTGAATGGAAGAAAATGAAATAATGCTCTCTCTAAGCTCTCTACCGAACCTTTGAAATAGAAAATAGTATGTATTTTTATATTTTATTTAAGATATGTAATATATATAAGATATAATTAATTAATAGATATAATAATGTATCAAACTACGATAAGGAATAAGAAAAAAAGCGCAAATGTTGCAAAGAATTATATTATAGATGCCGAGTTTGAAGAATATGCTTTGTCTAAGAAATTGCTTGGAAATTGCCGTGTATCTCTAATAACAAATAGTGGAGATGAAGTAATCGGGATAATTCGCGGAAATATGAGAAAGTTCAATAAGCGTATTCTAATTGAAGTAGGAGATATCGTCATAGTATCAAAGCGGGATTTTCAAACAAATAAGGTAGATATAGTTCATAAGTTTAATTTGGAACAAACACAGCAATTAATTAATAACAAACAGCTATCTGATGTTCTAATTAATCAATATTATAAAAACTCTAATAAATCAGATAAATCAGACAATAATGATGATACTCATATAATTTTTGATAATGAGGAAGATAATAATATCAATAGCATAGCAGATAATAATACATATCAAGTTCATATTAGCGAAGCTGGCGATACCGACGATGACATAGATGACAGCTAATATACACCCCCTATGGGGGAAACCGCCCCCAACGCGGTTTTACTGAGAGGTGGGGGAAACCGCCCCCAACGCGGTTTTACTGAGAGGCTACCGAGATATTCTTAACATTATTATGAAAAACGAAGATTACCTTAGCAGTTCTTGAGACACTGGAATATTTATATTTTTTCATTTTAAATTTGAGTAGCTGAGCGTATCTTTCTGTTTTTTCAAAAATTTCAAAAGTTTTTTAGAAATTACAAAATAAATCAAGAGATACGCTCCGCTACTCAAATTTTAATTTTCAATTTTTTGAAAAATCTGGTTTCTTTTTGATACATCATAATGGTATTATAAATAGCTCAATAGCCTCTCAATAATATCTCTATAATTATTATAAAAATACTTAGATTACCTTAGCAGTTCTTGAGACACTAGAATATTTATATTTTTTTTCAATTTTAATTTTGAGTACATCTTTCTATTTTTTCAAAAATTTCAAAAGTTTTTTAGAAATTACAAAATAAATCAAGAGATGTACTCAAATTTTAAATTTCAAATTTTATAAAAACCTGGTTTCTTTTTGATACATCATAATGGTATTATAAATAGCTCAATAGCCTCTCAATAGCCTCTCAATAGCCTCTCAATAGCCTCTCATTAGCCTCTCATTAGCCTCTCAATAGCCTCTCAATAGCCTCTCAATAGCCTCTCAATAGCCTCTCAATAGCCTCTCAATAATATCTCTATAATTATTATAAAAATACTTAGATTACCTTAGCAGTTCTTGAGACACTAGAATATTTATATTTTTTTTCAATTTTAATTTTGAGTACATCTTTCTATTTTTTCAAAAATTTCAAAAGTTTTTTAGAAATTACAAAATAAATCAAGAGATGTACTCAAATTTTAAATTTCAAATTTTATAAAAACCTGGTTTCTTTTTGATACATCATAATGGTATTATAAATAGCTCAATAGCCTCTAAATAGCCTCTCATTAGCCTCTCATTAGCCTCTCATTAGCCTCTCATTAGCCATCATATAAAACCGCGTTGGGGGCGGTCTCCCCCACTATAAAACCGCGTTGGGGGCGGTCTCCCCATAGGGCGGTTTCTCCCATATATAAAGAATATAAAGATTATTAAGTATTATTACAATAAATATGAAGCACTATTGGATTAATATAGAGAAATGTTATGATAGAAGGAAGTATATGGAAGATCAGTTTAGTAATAAGAAAATAGATAATATTCGTATAGAAGCAGAAACGCCTGCGACTATTAAGGATTATCTTATTAAAAGAAATCCTAAGTCCGAAGCAGCTACACAAGAGGAACTGAGCTGTATTATTTCACATTTAAAAGCTATTAAGAAAGGATATGAAGGCGGAGAACAATATTTTTGCATTGTTGAGGATGATATGGTAATTGAAAAAATAAACTTTGAAAAAATATTAACACATATGAAAATTATCGAAGAGAATTTTAAGGAATCCGGAGAATCTATTGAGATATTACAATTACATACAAATGGACACCCTAGTGTTATCAAGATGTATAACGAACATTTTTTGAAATATAATGAACTAATAAAAATAAGAGATTACGATTATCCCTCTGCTGGATATTATTTAGTTTCAAGAAAAGGAGCTAAGAAATTGCTAGATAAATATGTTATAGATTCGGCGTCCTACGATTTATCCCATAAAGAATGCGAATGGTCTGCTGCTGATAATATAATATATATCGCCGTCAATTCCTGGATACTCACGTATCCTATAACAATATCTAATATCAATTACGGTAGCACTATACATCCAGATCATCTATACAATCACGAATATTGTAATAATGTTAATAGAGAAATATGGAATAAAAATAATCAATTCAAGCTCTTCATCTAATCTAATAGTTGTCATTTCATTATTTTTTTTTACTTATGCAACTATCTTCGCTGTAAGAAGATGGCATATAACTGTGATAAATCCCGTCATTATCTTTGAAGGATTCGCGTTGTAATCTCTTGCTATATTTAAAATCAAGCTTAGTCATCTTATTATTGTCGTACAATTTCATAATAATTGTTTGCAAAGGAGCGTCTCCCCAACGGCAATAAAAGACGCTACCGTTTTCGTTTATCTTATTAATAATATCTGTAATTTCTGGCGTCTTCCATATTCTCGTTTTCATAATAAAGAAATTATTATAGTACATTACAGGCATCTCCATATTAACAGAATTACCCTCGTACTCTTTGTTATTTAATGCATGATATAACTTCTTGAACTTTGAAAAATGCGGGCTCCCGACATCCAAAGAGTGCTCCATAAATAACTCGGATAACTTGTCAATCTTGTTAGGCACTGCGCTTTCAAAGAACTCCTTCATACCATAATTACATATGCTGCAATCAACGTGTATAAGATTAGACATATAATTGTGATCCTTTTCTTCCATCATTTTAAATATATCTATATTTATAGGCTCTTCAAATATACTGTCATCATCCAGACGCATTATATAGTCATATTGGTCGCAGTATTTTATAAAGTGGTTTATCCAAAAATTACACATCAGCCTATAATTTTTATTTCTCCAATAAGGAACCGGAGTAGCCTCTAAGCATCTATTCAATTTATCGGTGTCTATATTAGCAGGTACCTCAAAATCGCTATTATCTATTTTTTTGAAATCCACCAAATATCTATATTCTTTCCTTATAGATGTAGTTATCTCGCTAATGGCGTCAATATCGTAATCCCCTTGATGTAGAATAATAACAGGATATTTAAAGCGGGCATTAAAGTTTCTAAATAAAAAATACAGAGAAGTTTTCAGATATATCTTGCGCTCAACAGTATTTTGGGTTAATATTAATATTGCTGATTTTGACATTTAGTTTATATATAATTATATATTTGCTTATATTTGCTTATATATTGATTTTGTCATAAAGATTATATTTATTATAAAGTTCATATTTTTCCATATCACTGTGTATATTATTGCTGTTTATAATAAGCGCTGCGCTATAAAGTGTAATATCACATTGCTTGTTTTTATTGATATATATGGGGTAATCTATAATAATTAACTTGTCATCTAATCTCTCAAATATAGCAATATCCTTATTAATATAAAAAACGATTCTATCTTTGTTTATTGTCAATCCCATAAAGATTACGGGATCCCTCATAATATCATCAGATATATCTCTAATATAATATTTATTTGAATTGATATCTAAGACAATATCATAGGTCTTTTGGGTATTTGAAGAATAACTATAGATATCGCCACCTTGAATATCATTTAATGTTCCATAATTATCATCAACATTTATTGATTCGCCTTCATAACATCTCGGCTTATTATTTTCAATTATATTTATATATATATTTTGATAATCATAGCTATTTATACATATCAATTGGCCTTTGTCATTAACTGTCCCGACACATCCTTTAATATCATTTATTTTTAAATTAAAGAATACAGCTAACTCATTTATTATAGCATTCTCGCTGTTATCTTTGCTATTCTTGAGATTATCTATTTCAACGGTAATATTATTCAAATTATATCCATATATACTGGGATTAAAAGGAAATCTATGTATTTTTGGCGAATCATCTATGGATACGAGGAAATCTAGTCTATCATTATCTTTGTTCCATTGAAAATGCTCTATATTAGCGCGATTATCTTCTTTCTCAAAAGAGGATATTAACATCTTTAGAGTGGGCGATTTTAAAAAGCTTGCTATTTTGTATTTATCTACTATATTTTTTTCATATATGATATGCTTATAGTTCTCATCACCTACCTTTATATCATCGCTTGTCATAATAATATTCTTTGTGGGCATATCTTGTTCCTTTAAATCATCCGTCGCCCTACTTCCTTCATAGTCTTCATAGTCTTCATAGTCTTCATATTTTTCAATTATATCATCTCTTTTGTCCTTATTGATATTTATTAGTAAATCATAATATATAATTATTAATAATACAATAAGTATACCAAACAATAAACTTACAGAATAAATTAAATCTTCCATTATATATTCTTATTCTAATATATCTTAATAAAAACAAACTTTATAAATATCTATAAAAATATATATAAGAAATATTATTGTATTATAATTTATACAATATGGAAGGTTTAAATTTAAATAATATGGATTTAATGGCATTTCTCAACAGTATGAATAATGTATCAAATGCTGAAAAGAAGAAGAAGAAGAGTAAAAAATGTGTTATTAAAGAGAGCAAGGAATCGCACGATTCCAAAAATGTTGCTGTAAATAAAGATATTGACGAATGCTGTGAAATTAAAGAAGAAAGCGAAACAGACACTGGCTCTGAAGAACAAGAAAAAAAGCGAAATAAAAGAGAAGATAAAGATGTCGTTGATGATGAAGACGATGACGAAGATGACGAAGATGATAGCGATGAAGATGATGAAGATGATGAAGATGATGAAGATGATGAAGATGATGAAGATGATGAAGACGATGACGAAGACGATGATGACAGTGATGAAGATGATAGCGATGATGAAACAAAAGACCTTGATATTTTGACAAATGAGAAATTATATAATATGCTAAATACCCTTTTTGTTGATGAATATGGCGTAACTATAGCTACATCAATGTCAAATATTTCATACGAGCTACATAACCTAAATAAAAATCTAAGTAAATTATTAAAGAGCAAAAAGGATGTATAATAATAACAAAAAAGATAACTGTTGGCTATGCAAGAAATGCAATAAATATATAAATAATTGCGTAGATATAGACCATCATAATAATATAGAACATCCTAATTTTGAAGATAAATATACGAAATCTTGGTATATTTATGGTAAAAAGGGGTTATCGCCGTATGATTAGTAAGCAAGTAAGCTAATCAAACATAAGAAGACCACAATTTTTTTTCTAATTTATGATTAACATTATTATCATCTTTTAAATACAATCCATAGCGTCCTATATGTAATTTAAACGGCTTTCCAGAATGAATGACGGCTTTTGGTAGTGAAGAGATAAATGCTAAATCGGTATCATTTAAATCGTCAAAAGCCTTCTTTTTCCATTTTAAATAAGAATCAATATTCGTATAAGAATTGCTGCTCTTATTGTAATAACAGGGGCCGTAGCGGGTCGTAATAAATCCATCCTTATACTCTTGTTTATTCTTTTGTCCTCCTGCTTCGGCTGTGTCGGGAGCAGGCGGTAAGGATTGAAGAGACTTTGAAATTTTTGAATATATATCATCTAAGATATTTTTCTTATTGTTCTTCATATTAATTATATCATCAAGGTCATCCTCCATTTTGGATGTAAACTTTAAATCGCATAGATACGGCATAACATCAAATATATACTCTATTACATTAATTCCCAGTTCAGTAGGTATCAATAAATCTTTACTATTTCCCCCTAAGTTAATCTTTTTAGTTTCTGTTATAATATCGTCACTCTTATTCTTTTTGATGAAGCTCGTTATATTATATTCTTGCTGAGGGTTCTTCCCAATTTCTACATATTTTTTTTCAAGCAACTTATCTATAATTGAAGCATATGTAGATGGCCTCCCAATACCCTCCTTCTCCAATTGTTTAATCAATTGCACTTCATTATATAGCGAAGGGATATTATCAATAAATCCATTTGATTTATATTCATATGAATAACATAGGGGATTATTGCCAAGCATCTTTGTAAAATCTTCATAATCCTCCGTTTTCTCCCCATATACAATCTTGAATCCCTCAAATGTCATAAATGACCTGGTGCTCTTAAATAAATACTCCTTATTTTCGCTAAGCGAAGAAGTCATAAGCATCACTATATCAGTATAAATCGCATCACTCATAAGAGATGCAAGCGTCCTCTTCCTTATCATATCATATAGCTTATCGTGATTAGCTGATAGCGAGCCCGTGCCATTACAATATATGATATTTGGATTTGTTATTCTAATGGCCTCGTGAGCTTCTTGGGCATTATTGATTTTTGATTTAAAGCTCCTATATTTAGCATACTTGCCCTCGCCGGCTCCGTAAGTATTTTTAATGTAGTTTATAATAATATTCTTGGCATCATTAGAGATGATTACGGAATCTGTGCGGATATAAGAGATTAGGCCATTTTCATATAAATCCTGAGCGTATTTCATCGTAATTTTGGCATTCCATTTGTATTTATTATAACAATCTTGCTGCATTGATGTAGTAGTGTAAGGAGGCGGTGGAGATACTGTGTGATTTTTTACATCGTATTTAATATAATATTTTGCATTAGTTTTTAGCTTTTCCATAATACTCTTCGCTATCTCTACTGTATCTATGTTATCGTGGTTTATTAGAGAGCCTATAAGAGAACTCTTTTTGTCCTTTTTGTCAAATATAAACTTACACTCAATATTCCAACGCTGTAAGATTTCGCTATTTAATATTTTATTGCGTTGATTTATGCACATAATTAATGCGGCATTTTGTACTCTCCCAGAGCTCAAATAATTTTTATTGAACTTAGACCATAATATAGGAGATACTTTGTATCCTATCATTCTATCAACAATTCTTCGCGTTTCTTGGGCATTGACAATATTCAAATCAATCTCTCGGGGATTGCTGATAGCCATCTTTACGGCTGTTTCGGTAATCTCATTAAAAGAAATGCGATAACACTTCTTATTTTTAATTAAATCAGCAATAGAATCTTTGATATTATAGGCAATCGTTTCTCCTTCTAAATCAGGGTCAGTTGCGATATAAATTATATCCGATTTTACCACACATTCCCTAATATTGCTTATAACCTTAGGATTCGTCTTAATATAATCTAAAGCCCAAGTAGTCGTGTCAAAACCCAACTTATCTTTAGGCAAATTGTAAATATGACCTGAAGAATAGGTAACGATTACATTCTTATCGTTGAGATATTTTTTAATAGTATTAGTTTTCGTAAAGCTCTCTACAATAACCAACCTTTTCATAACAATACACTCTATAATTATTCTGTGTATCTGTGTAAATCATTTTTTATATATTATATATTTAATAATGGACGCTAAGATAAATACTTATACATTAAAAAATGGTATTAAGGTTTTGATAGTACCTCTTAAAACCAAACTTACCTTCCTATCAGTATCTATGTTGCTGGGTTCTCGGCACGAAAAGGATGGTGAGGGAAATCTGACGCATTATTACGAGCATCTTCTGGGAAGAATAACATCGCAGAAATACAAGGATTATAAATATATAGCAAATGAAATAACAAAGCGCGGAGGAGATACTAATGCTTATGTATCAGAATACGAATTAATAGTATTTTTACAAGGGTACTTCAAGGATTTTGGTTTTTACGCTGATATTTTATCAAATAGCTTGAAAGACTTTTATATAGACCCTAAGTTGGCTGAAAATGAGAAGGGTGCTGTAATACAAGAGCTGAAGAATATCATATCAAACGAAAGATACGATTTTGATTATAATATATTCAAATATCTATTCCCAAAATACGCTCATTTACAAGATTTTAAAAAGGATATTAAATATGTTAAAAAATATAATGTTCGGCTTGTAAAGAACTTCATAAAGAAGAAGATATTAACTGAAAATATCGTACTAAATATAACCTGTCCGCGCAATAAAATCAAGGAGACAAAATATTATATAAAGAAGTATTTTGGAATTATAAAAAAAACGAGCAAGGGAGATATAAAATACCCAGTGCTTCAAAATAAGACTGGCAAAACGAAGGTAGTTCACATTAAAAATAAGGTTGTTAATGATAATACAATAATAAATATTTACGCATTTGCCGAAATGGAGTATTTGTCAAAGGAACATATAGCACATATGATATTGCACAACATACTATTTAACTTTGAGAACGGCGCGTTTTATAAGGAACTTCGTGAAAAAATGGGGATAATATACGGAATCCATCTGTATAATAATATAAGTATTAAAAATCCCAAACAATCGCATTATTATATAGGTACAAGATGCGATATTAAAAATGTGCCAACGGTTATCGCTAAAATAATAGATATCCTGAAAACCTATAAGATTAACGCCAATGATATTAAATATTCTAAGAATAGATTATTATCAAGATATGAATATTCTAAATTTTATAATATAGACTCGTATAACGGATTTTATAAGAACTTCCTATTATATAATAAAAAATTAAGAACAAATAAGGAGATATATAATGCTATCAAAAATACAACAAATAAGGAAGTATTGGATTATTACGAGAAATTCAAGGAAAATATTATTAAAAGAAGCACTATATTTTACTATTCCCATAAAAACATTACAAATAAAATAAATAATAAAATAGCAATAATATAGAAAATGAATACAATCTATTTTTACATATATTTAGTTACTATAATAACAATAACCGTGGGGTTTAGTGTAGCCAGATGTGTATTTGAAATACACGCTCTTGATATGTTTTTTTATCCCAATCACGATAACAATATCATAGAAAACCGCGTATATCTAATATCTCATATTATTGTTAATTTTGCCCTCGGATTTTTATTCGGTTTTGAGGTAATCTTAGGAATGATTTTAAAAATTATGTTATTTGAAGTATATCTTTATACTACTGAAAGATGCGACATATTCAATACATCAAAGATATCTCATTTAATAATAATAATTATGATATCATTAGTAAGCTATGTAATGGGCTGCTTCGCCAATATATTATTTGCAAATAATAAGAAAAATATATAATATATATCATATAAATCACTTTATCTCAAATACACACAGACGCGCACTTACTTGAAGCTATATCTGTTATAGCTTTAAGCAGTATGTTTTTGATAGAAAGGGCTATCTTGTCCCAGATATTTATCAATGACTGAGACAATATTATCAGTGTGAAAGTTAATATTGTTTCTCATAGGACAACGAAGAAATGTTCGGCAATCTGCAAGTTCTACATTATCATTGTTATAAGAGTTATTTTCATAGTCCTTTTTTTTATCTTGGATTTGCGAGAACATATATTTGAAGAAACAATAAGTATGAATAGGCGTTCCTTGAATCATATTGTTATTTGAATCAAATAATGGAAATGCAACAGATCGCTCCTTGTTTTTAATACCATCATAACAAATACAACAAATCTTTGCTCCTGTCCCGCAAGCTCCATCACCAATTTGTTTTTTAGGATTCACGATAATAATTGGCATATTTTCAATCTTCCAAGGATATTTTTTATTACACATCTTTTCAACCCTCCTACAAGCTTGGTCGTTATCTCTTATAGAAGCATAGATATTTGTCTTGGCAATATCTTTGAACTTCAAACAATAATCGGTTTTGAATAAAATGATGTCTTTGATGATTTTGCTCTCAATCTCTTTTTTCTCAACCAATTTCAATTGGTCAATTTCAGTTCCCGTAAAATTTGACAATGCAATATCATTATGGTCTGTCATAATAAATCCATTGCATAGGAAATCAAGCTTATTAAAAGGTGGTTTAATATGTATTTTGTCCACCATAGCAATAATATCAAACATAATATTAAATGTAGTTCCATCGCTGAAATACGGAACCATTCCCACAGTTATCGTATATATGAATGTATGTAAGTTACCGATAGGCGCGTCAATATAACCCTTAATATCTTGGATATTTTTAAAAACGACTCTGTGTGTCTGTTTAATATTTGCAGCCCCAAATTCTTTATTAAACAACAAAGTAATCTCATTCATCATATCACTTATATGTTGTTCATTGTAAATACACACATCAATATCATTAGGAATTAGAGTTCTTGGAGCTGTATTTGGGTCAAACTGTTCATTCCAAAAATGTTTATTGGAATAGTTATATTTTTCCCAGAAAAGCTGTGAGTAATGTTGGGAAATGATGGAATCTCTAACAAATCCGCCGAAAATAATACCATTCCACTTGAAAATGATGTTTTTGATACCCCAACTGACATTATGCTTGATATTATTGATATTGTACGAGACTTTGACAGTGCCGGACATTCCTTTTAACAGTATCAATGCCTTTCCTTGCTTATATCTATGATTACTTGAGATATACTGTTTTGTTTTTCTTAGCGGATAAATCACAGAAGCTTTACTAAGTCGGAATTAACCGCCTTTGTGTATAATATATTGTAATAATTGAACCTATCAATTTTTATATTTTTTGCTATGAAAATGATAAAATAAAATAATACATATCTAATACATATCTAATATTTTTGTAATATATAGAATAAAAATAAAATACGATTATTTTAATTAACCGATGTCATTTTCCAATTTTGCACGAGAATAAGCATACATTACATTTTCGGCAGTATCTATGGGGAGGATAACATCTTTCTTTGCATAAAACTCGGGTCCTTGGCGCGATTCTCTGTTGATTAATGAGCGCAGTGTATTAAAATTACTTAGTTCATATTGTAATTGAAAGGGAGCATTATTACCTTGTACTAATTCTATGTAAATAGATGGTAATATTTTATTTTTTCCGTTGCGAGAATAGAAACTGTTAGGATAGCTAAAAACTGTATTTATAGTGCCTGTTCCTGAAACTGAAAACATATTTTTAGTATTTTCAAAAGCTATTTGTTCGTTTGGGAAGGGTAATCCGGAACCCGAATAATTAATCATTCTATCAATAGGATTTGAGGCTAATACTAACATTTTACTATATTGCGAAGGATTTTTAATATAACCTTCAAGAAACATTTTAGAATTGTTTTGAATACTTACATTTAAATATATATATTCATCGTTAAAAATCATTATCTCTATTCTATATATATAGATTTATTTATTTACATTTGCATTCTTGTACTAGTTCCCAATCCGTGCTTATTTACTTCAATTTTTTCGCAACTTGAAGGTGTGCATTTTACTATATAGCGCTCGGGGTACATAGTGCCCGAGACATCAATTGGGCGATTACAAGGAGCACAAGGGGCTAAGTTATTTGTAGCATTCATTTTATTCATCTCTATTATTTTCTCGGCATTACTCTGCAAAAAAACACGACTCTCATAACTGCTTTTAATCATATTGTTATTTGATAAATCAGTCATTAATTCAGCATTTACAGCACAGCGAGGTCTATAATCAGTGAATATCCGCCCATCTGACATTTTAATCGGGCATTTAGTACGATATTCATCTAAATTTGTATTATTTATTTTATTCATTTTATTATCTATACAATTACAATATTTTTTATTTTACGCCTTTTTATTATACTCTAATATTCTGCCTATAAGTATTGCTTTCGTACCCTCGCTATTTAAAGATTTTTCCACACATTCATCGCGAAGCTTTTCAATACTCATTTTCTTATATTTCTTCGTAATAGATTTATCCTGATCTGTCCCAAAAGTAATATCAGAACTAACCGACATAGCATCATTATCTATATTATCAGCGGTATCGCCGCTACCAACACCGCCATTGCCAGAGGCGCTACCCGTAGCACCCGGCGCACAACTAGCATATAAAATATCCCTAATATCATTTTCGCTATTAGCTGTCATATCTATTATAACTGCAGAATGAACATCAGAAGCATTATCGGCTTCGTCGTAGCCATATTCTACATTTTTATTTATAACTATATTATCGCCTTCTTTACATTCTATTATTTCAATTTTATTATTAGATTCAAGAACCACAGAAGCGTCCTCAGCGACCTCTTCCTGACTAATAACTATTTCAGGCTTGGAAGCGACAGAAGAGACAGCTGCTACAGCATCAATCATATACGATGAGATATCTATGTCTTCGGTGTCCTTTAAGTCATTAGAGCTTGTTTTTTGTGATTTTAGAATTGCTTCTGGTGGACAATAACTAACATTATTACAATAGTTCTTTTTGCCACTACCGCAACTGCCTACACCGCCATTTGTGCTATCTTTAAATATTTCGTTCATAACTATATCGGCCTTTTCCATATTCTTTGATATTAAAGAATCCCTACAGGTCTTTTTAATCATATCAACGCGTTTTTCTAATATGAAATAATTGCCTTCAATTATAGTGATTTTTCTCCATAAGAACATTATTAAAAACAGAAAGAAACCCATAATAATTAAGTTTATATATGTTTGATCGAATAAAAAGCCGTACATTATTTATTAATATCATTACATATTTTGTTTTTCATTTTAATCGCATTATCTATAATATCTTTCGGGAAATCCTTGATATCTAATAATTCTATGGCAATGCATAGATATGAATGACCTCTATTTATTTTATAAGGAAAGTGATATTTATTATTCATAGGTATTGCATCAACCGAGAGGTTTATAAATTTTTCCGGATATATTTCTTCCAGCTTTATTAATCTGTGAAAATGCGTAGTAATAATCAAAGTAATGCCTTGTAATTTGCTCAAATACTCTATTACCGCATATGCCGTTGCCATCCCCTCAATAGGTGGCGTAGAATGCATAGGTTCGTCCATCAAAAATAGCGCCGACTTATTATTTGCATTTATTTCCTTAGCTTTATTAATCATATTTAGACAATACTCAGCTTCTGCTTCAAAATACGAGCGATTACCGAGAACATCTGAGACACGCATAAACGAATTGACGGTATCATACAAAATCATCTGTGATTTAATGCTATAAGCGATTCCCAAGGTTTGCCCTAAGATTACATTTGATAAGATAGTTTTGACATATGTCGTCTTTCCACCCGCATTAGGACCCGTTACAATAATATTTCTCCCCAAACTTACAGGATTTGAGATTTGCGCGTCAGATAATATAGGATTTTTTGCATCCCAAAACTTCGTCTCAGCATTATTATAAGAGACGACAGACCAATCTTTTTCTAAAAACAAATTATTAATAGAATAGATAACATCAACGGCATAAATAGTTTTTAAAAGAGATGACAGTTTATCTTTTAATATGTCGTCCTTCCATATCCTATAAATACACGACATACTGTTATTTATCAATATACCTTCGTAGGTAGCCCTGATATTAAAATACGGTTCTATGATATTTTTTGGCACATTATTCATAATATTCAGCGAATGATTTACGAATTTTACCAAGCCCTCCATTTTATTTTGAAGTTTATCCTTAGTACTGTATAAAAAGTATGCAACCTCATATGTCTGATACATATTATACAAGTATATTCCTATGTAGAAAAATATAGATATGAACTTAATTAAATCTGTGCGAAAATTGCCAGTAGAAACGCACAACATTTTAATAATCTGTAAAATTATCTCAAGATAAGAGCTGAAGCTGATATTCATTTTGAGATATCTATTTAAATATATGTAAGGCGCCACAAAGGTACTTATAGGATATAATATTGATGTAATAGGTATAAAAAATATCTTGTATATATGATAAATATCAAGTAGCGTCTCAATGTAATTTATATAGCTTAATATAAATGACGAAGGGAATAATATTTCAATTGAATTGTTCTCATTAATTTCCTCGGCAATCTTGTAAATCCATAAAATATCGTCCTCATACTCCTTCAATATTTCAATATCTATATCGTAATTTATCAGAGCCTTCTGTCTTTTTTCTAGCAATTCTCTGTCATTTATAGGGTGTCTCACTAATCTCTCTATCAATATTTTGCTACCTTCCAACGAGGGCAAATTGCGAGCCCATTTATCTATATTAGTATCCTTATATACATCGTCGGATATCTCTATTTTATCACCTTTGACTATATTATCTGTGATAATTCTGTTTAATATAGAGTTTTGCTTTTCTTTATCAAATGAAAACAGCTCTTTAAACTCCTCAATTAATTCTTCATCCATTATTTTATTATATTATTAAAAAATGATATAAAATCTCGCACAGATATATGTTTAACTATGAATACGACTAATAAGATTTGTGGAGATGATAACATTACAATCTTTGACAAAGGGCGTATCTATATTATCAATAAAGAACCTTTCGAAACCGTAGGTGATGTTTATAAAAGAGGGTGGTATATCATCAACAATATTAAATCCGATAAATCAGTAAATTATACTAAATTATATTCGCTATCTATTATTAACAATAACAAAAATAAAGGAATGACATACGAAACTATTCATTGAAAATATCTTCATTATTCAAAAAACTCGGCACTCCCACCACCAACAATTCTTGCTCTTCTACCCTTCTTAGTAGCCACATTAGTCTTAGGTTTAGTCTTAGGTTTAGTCTTAGGTTTAGGACAATCCTTTGCAGAAGCATTGCATTTTGATAGTTTTAACGAAAGCTTTAATATAGATGCTATAAGCGATTTAATATTATTATCTTCCTTCATAATATCTGTATAAACTCTTATAATAATAGGATATTTTTTATATTAAATATTTGAATACTATACATACAGCAATTATAGTAGTTATAAAGTTCAATAGAAGTATTAATATTACAAAAGGTATTAGATAATACAAGATATATAATAGGATTGGCTTTACAATCTCGTATCTTATATTTGATTTCAATATCTCGTCCTTAATAAAATCAATTATAATATTTACAATATTATTTTTATAATCTTCGTCATTATCATTATCAGAGTCTTTGTTAGTATCTTTGTTATTATCACTATCTATATCGGTCATTTTACAAACCTTTCTTATTTTTGGCAAAAGAAATAAAGATAATATTTCTAAACTTGTATATAAATATTATCATATTATAGAAATGAAATATATTGAAGCGTTGAGAAAATATAATGAAGGGAAAAATAAATGGTGTATGCCAAGAAAAGGCTCGTCTGATTATATGATAATTAAAAAAATGGTTGATAAGAATTATCAAGGAAAAAAAGTTGTTGCTAAATCGCCAACTAAACAGTCAGCTAAATCATTAAAACATAGCGATATGTATAAGTCCTTGTCAAAAGAGAACAGAAATATAATAGACAAGGCATCAAAAAAGCCAAAAATCAAGAAATCCCCTAATCTCTTTATGTCCGACAAAAGGATTCAAAAGATACAAAAGTTTTTCAAGAAATATGCTGTAAAAGATAAATATGTTCTTGAAAATCGTATAAAATATTATGAATATCTTTTAAATTATATTAAAAATATTAAAGGCGACGAATGTGTTAAGAAATATATAGAAGATAATAATACTAAATATAGCATAGCTGATAAATTATTTTTGATTAAAAAGATAGGCACCGATAGTGTAAATGCCTCAATATATCTCACCGTAGTGAAGAATGTATTCGGTGGCAATTTATTGGCTGCTAAAATAACACCGATTAGCAATGATAACTTTAAAGAAATCAATATTATGGACTATTTAACTAAAAAGATTATTACAAAGGAAAAATCCAAGCATTTCCTTATGATGTACAAGTATTTTGTATGTTATGAAAATACGACAAGCAATTATGTATCAGATAGCAAGCGTCTCATAGCTATTAATGAATTGGCACACGGAGATTTGAAAACTCTTATTGAAGATAGAAAAGTAGTTGGAAATAGCGAGCTGATGTATAACCTTTTCGTTCAAACATTTTTATCAATAGCATCGTTTCACAAACTGGCTAAAAATTACCATAATGACGCTCATTACGGGAACTTCTTATATCAGAAAAATAAAGAAGTAGGATATTATCACTATGTATCCAATAAGAAAGATTATTACTTAAAAGCATGTGAGTATAATATAATGATATATGATTTCGGATATTCTCAAGATATAAAAGAGAAAAATGCTAAATATAACTTGGAAGATTACCTGAGAATAATCAATGCGTTTATGAATAAATATTACGGTTGGGGAGAATATGTTGATTTGCCCGAAGAAAGTTTCAATAATGAAATGATATCCGTCCAATACCATCTTATGTCTTATATAAAAAATCTAAGAACTTCTTATGATTTAGATATGGTAGAGTTTATATATAATATGATACAGAGTGGGCCTAAAAATATGCACAATAATATTTTTACGAATATTAAACCAAGTAAGATAATCAATAAAACCCCTTTTGTAATTTAATTAGGACAGCTAAATAACCTATATTTATATTGTTATATAATTATAAAGTAAAGTAAACGAATAAACCTGATAAAATAATTAATAAACTACCGTTCATTATCTGATAAAAATCTCGCTGAGAACTTCATTATTTTTACCGCATATATTTAAAAACAATAATAATAATTTAATATATTATAAAATGTTTCTAGAACCTATAAAAAAGGATAATAAACTAATATTGATATACAAAAATCCGCCTGTTAAAAACATAGTAGATGTAAGGATTAAATCTATTAATAAGCTGGCAAATAATACCGGATATGTATTTAACATATACATCGCGCCTTCCAATAATTTGGAGATAATAAAAGAGCTTATTGCGTTTGATAAAGAAATAATGAGCTCAATTGAGGATAATTCTTTAAAATGGTTTGATAGAAAGTTTGATATGAGCGAGATAACAGAGCTATATCACAAATCATTTTGTAATCAAACGAAAACAATAGGTGTCATATTGTCATCTAAACAGATAAAGAATATGCTTTATAATAATAAGGTCGAACAAGATATTGATGATATCATTAATATTCTAAGAGAAGATAATACAGCTAAGAAATCCTTCATTAATATTACGATGGAATATTACGGTCTATATATATATAGCGAGACTACTTCTAACAAATGGATAATAAGGAAAATAGATATTTCAAATATAGATGAAGACGATAATACTGTGAGTACGGAGGAATTGATAGATAATTTTCAGAGCAGAATCTATAATATTAAGAAAAAATGTAATGACAAAATCGGGGAGCTTAGCAAAAACATAGATAATATCAGGGACAATATGAAAACGATTGACGAATTATTGGCGGATTTGAAGAAAAGTTCGGAATCAACTAATGTTAATATAAACTATTTTCTAAATAAATTGAATACATTAATATTAAACCAAGAAGAAAATCTAAAATAATAATATATTTAAAAATATTTTTAAATATAATCTAATGTAAATAATAGATATATAAGTAGAATAAATATGGGTACTAATAAAAACGTTGTTGTATCTTTTTCAATAGCAATATTATTGCTACTATCCTTACTATTATTATTAACATACAATTCAAAATGCAATCAATCGCATAATACCGCCGGACCCGCTATGCAAAGCTCGCAGAACTCCTATAATATAGAAAACTACTCCAGTGGTCCTGAACCCTTCTTTATTGAACAATTTAAATCAAGGAAGAGTGTAGCTGACCAGGCGTATGAAGATGAGCGAGCTAGGAAGAAGGCCGCGACAGAGACACCTGAGTGGAAGGCGGCGCGAGCAGCTGCTGTTGCGGCTGATGCTGCGAAAAGGGCGCCAGCAGCAAACAACGCCCAGTACTGCGTCCTCACGAATAAGCCAGTGAAACCCCAGACTCCGGACTACCTGAATAAAGACACCCAACCCGCATTCGATACAAAAAATCTAAAATATAAAGATGATATAGCAAAGTGGAACGTGTTATGTACAAACGACAAAATAACTTTACCAGCTAGCGACTACTGGAATAATTTAGGTAAGTCATCCAATTTTACTGACTATAGTGAGGGAATGAACGTAGAAGAAGGCTTTGGCAACTATGAAGAGAGAATGACTGTAGAACAAATGGCTGACCTTGCTTCAGTTCAAATGTCAAATGAAGTTTCCCCTCAATGGTCTGCGAGAGCCAACCAGCAAACCCAAAACTCCCCTATGATGTCCTCGCAAGGCCAAGGCCCAGCTGGTTCTTTTAATGGTAATTCAAGCTTTCAACCCGTATCTAATATGGGTGGTATGGGCGGTGGCGCTGGCGGTTCTAACCAACAAGGAATGCAATCTTGCTTCCCTCGCGATAGATTATCGGCCGACGATTTATTGCCTAAAGATGCCGCTGATAGCAAATGGGCTCAAATAAATCCCTCGGGGGGCGGCAATATTGGCGATCAGAACTATTTAACTGCAGGATATCATGTAGGCGTTAATACCGTCGGACAATCGCTAAGAAATGCAAACTTACAATTACGCTCAGAAATACCCAATCCTCAAGATGCCGTCGGCCCCTGGATGATTAGCACGATAGAACCGGATTTGCGCCAAAATACCCTTGAAATCGGTAGCTCAATCTCCTACTAAATTATTTTTACCTTCTTATAATTATAAAAATGTACATAAGGAAAATCACATAAGAAATATACTATATAAAGATTTAAATGTGCGATTTAGGACAAAATCTACTTTTAAAATCTCTTACAGATTTTTACAATAAAAATGTTGAATACAAGATAATATTGAAGAATATCATTATAGGGAAACATAAGCTGTCTCTGCGAATAATTGAATGGTTAGTAACGCATTACGCGAAAAGCAATAATATATATTATTGGATTGATGACAATAAAAATATATATACCGATTTCCCGCCTGAAAATATAAAGGGAAATATTAGAAAAATCAACTTATATCACGATTATCGCGCGCAATTAAAATCATATTCCAAGTTTAACTTTGATTCTTTCAGGAGACACCATCGCATTACCTTCTTTATTAGCGAAGATAAAAGCGAATACATAGAAACAACCGTGGGACAGCTCAACTTTTTCCGCTGGATTTTCAATAATAATATTATAAATTACGCTATCAATAACTATGATGTCATATATAAAAAAATGATTGATAATAATATATGTAAGTGTAAAGCCGTGGCTTATACCGACCACGACATAATTAGAACCAAGTGTCTATTGAGATTTGATTAAATTGCGCAATTCCACATTATCCTTCTTCAGCTCATTTATATTTTTATTTAATTCTTTTATTGATTCTATCAGTAGCGGTATCATTTTTTCATAATTAACTGTCAGATAATTGCTGCCCGTTTTTGAAACAACATTATTTTCCGCATCATATGATATATCCGCTGGGGCTATGTCTATTAATTCAGGCAATATTTTTTGGACGTCTTGCGCACTAACGCCGAGCTCTCTCTTATTCATTTTATTTCCTTTGATTCCCAAATCATTCGCCATTTTATTGGGCTTATAATAGAATCCTTGCAATTTACCGACAATATCAAGCGGATTCTCTATATTACCCTCCCTATCCTTTAATCTTTCATCAGAAAAATCATCAAAAGTTGTAATAGCTAATGATGCTATAATATTTCCATTAACATACATATTTCCATTCACATCTAACTTATATGCAGAGTTTGTAGTAACAGTCTTGCCTATTGCAACATTTGAATAAGACATTATACCATTGATATTTGAAGTCCAATTCGATGCTTTAAACTTCTCTGCTTCTTTAAATAAATCTCCGACAAAACTAATATTTCCATTAACATACATATTTCCATTCACATCCAATTTATATACAGAGTTTGTAGTAACATTTTTTCCTATGGCAACATTTGAATATGACATTATACCGTCAATATTTGAAGTCCAGTTAGATGCTTTAAACTTCTCGACGCCTTTAAATAAATCCCCACCAAAACTAATATTTCCCTTGACATCTATGCTACCGTCGGTATTTACTGAAAATATTTCTACATCCGGTTCGCTATCCTTCAAAGCACTTATTATTTTTTTAGATTCACCCATTTGTCTTACAGTTAATGCTGTACTTATTTGATTAATGTTAGTTATATCCAATCTCTCAGTAGTATATACATCAGTATTCAAAGTAGTCGTTGAACCGTGAACAGTTAAATTGGAATTGATAATTAAATCACCATTATATATATCATCAATTATAAACTTCTTTTGCGTCCCTTGTGTTATAGTATCTGTATTGATATTTGTGATAAGCTGAGATAGATTAGTATTTACATCGGATATGTAATTTGATTGTCTGCTGTCGTTGGTATCTATGCGTTGAGATATATTAGTATTTATTTCGGATATGTAATTGGATTGTCTGCTATCATTAGTGTCTATGCGTTGAGATAGATTAGTATTTACATCGGATATGTAATTGGATTGTCTGCTGTCGTTGGTATCTATGCGCTGTTTGATATTATAGTTAATATCTTTGAGATTATTTAATTCTCCAACAGTTATATCATTTATCTTTCCTGTAAATTGGATATCTCCTTCTACATCTAACGGGACTGTGGGAAGATTGGTCCCTTTTCTAATACCGATAAATCCATTACTAATCATTTTAAATAATTCAGTAGTGCCTTTTTTAATATTTATTATTTCTGTATCAGGTGTATTATTTTGCGAAGCTGTAATATTTAGCAGAGATTGATTATCAGTAGCCGAATTGATATTCAATTGACCGCTATAAGCATTATTCGTAATAAATTTGTTTTGCGTTCCTTGCGCAATATTATCTGTGGTCAGCGAAGATATGCGCGAAGATATGGTATTGCTCGTAGTTGTTATAGAGGTCGCCAAATAATTAGACATCCCGACATTCAAATTAGAGGCATATTTGCTAGTATTCGTATTGGATACTAATACATAATTGCTGATATTTTTATCAAGTGCGTTGTAATCTGTGCTCAATAAGTTGGATACATTTAATATGTAATTGCTAACATTATTATCCAGCCTCTTGTAATCAATCGTAAGCATATTAGATACACTTAGGATATAATTACTGACATTTGTTTCTTTGCTGCTATTTTGTAATATATTGGAAACATTCAGGATAAAGTTGCTGATATTTCTGTCTAACAATTTATATTCGGTTTGTAATATATTGGATATGTTAAGAGTAAAATTTGATTGTTGTAAATCATTATTATCAATCCTCTGCTTGATATTATAGTTAATTCCGGTCAAGTGTTCAAGCTCGGCAGCAGATATATTATTTATTTTTCCCGTATATTTAATGTTGCCTATGACATCTAATTTTTCTGTCGGGACATTATTGGCAATACCTATATTTCCATTAGAGCTTATTATAAATACGGCATCATTCAATTCCATATCATTCTTAGAATAGCATTCAAAGATATTTGAATAATCCGTATTGTGTTTGATTTTAATACTGGGTTTGTTAGAAGATACATCAATATTATGGATATCTATGAAACCCGTATTATAATTTGAGAGATGTCTGTGTATTTGAGTGATAAGTGGATTAAAAGTAGTTATATCACCTTCCAATATCAAATCACCAAATACTCTTAGATTTCCATTTGGATTTTCTGTAGAATAATAGGTACCTACATTTAAATTAGAATAAACTGTAATAGAACCGTCATATTGGTCATTCTTTATATATCTATTGGTTGCACCGTCGGCAATCCCGTCAAGGTTTAATTCGTTTATTTGCTGTTGTACATTTTTAGTAATTCCCGATAGCGTATGAAGCTCATTTGATGTAATAAGATTTATTCTATCTGCGAAGCTTATAGAGCTCATTTCAAGGGCGCCTGTGGGACTTGATGATAATTTTGTATCTCCAATTGTTATAGTATTTGCGCTAACAAATATATCCTTCCATCTAAGATTTGAAGAACCTAAAGAATATTTATCATTTTCGTCTGGAAGAATATTTGTGGCAACTCGTAAATCTTGCTGATTTGCCAAAGATATCTTGTTATTTATGATAAATCTATTATTTATACCTTGTGTTATTATATCAGCCGTAAAAGTACTTGAACCTGTACCTCCGCGCACTATAGGCAGTATGCCAGATGATATATTGTTTGCATTTATATTAGTTATGTTGGCACCGCTTCCAGCGATATTAGTGGCCGCAAAAGTATTTGTATCATTATTCCACGATAGATTGGCGGATTGCAGGGGGGTATTTGTCCCGTTGCCGACTACTAATAAACTTGGTACTAATGTGCTTACACCTGTTCCTCCCTTAGCGACCGGTAATACACCATTTGTATCTGTTGATAGATTTATTAGATTGACTAAAGAGGATGTGCCTGTACCTCCTTTGCCGATTGGCAATATACTGTTTGTATCTGTATCTAAGTTGATTAGATTGGTTAGCGACTGTGCCCCTGTCCCACCCTTAGCAAGTGGCAATATGCTGTTAGTATCCGTATCTAAATTTATTAGATTAGCCAGAGATGATGCACCAGTACCGCCTTTTACGATAGGCAATATTCCCTGTATTGAAGATGCCGATAAATTGATTTCGGCAGAATCGGAATTGAAGACTATGCCACCATTAGCGGATGCTTTTATTGAAACAGTGCTTCCGCTAAGAGAAATGCCTGTTCCAGCAGTTATCTCGGTTTTTGTAAATAGATTAAAGTCTATGGGATCCGTATTTAATGTAGTTATATCAAGCGAACTGATAAATCCGCTGTTTTTATTTTCAACACCTCTTTTGACGAATATATAAGAACCCTTTTTAATATTTTGCGAAGTGTTGAAATCGCTTCGTCGTTGCCAGGTAGAATATGTGGGCCCCGATGTCAAAGTAAGTATATATATGCCGTTTTCAGCTTTGCTCGTCTGATTATTTACTAATATTGAGCTTCCGCTCGTAGGCCAGACTCCGTCAATAGTATTTATAGTGTAATCAACAGATCCGCTAAGATTGATATTTGCAGTAGTTGCCAAATCCGCATTTTCAAGTACTGTTAAACCAGATGCTACTGATGATAATTCGGATTTTGTAGCATAAGCTGTCAAATCAATATTGCTGTTTCCTCTTATAATACCTGATTCATCTACTGTTATTGTAATGCCGTCAACCTTTATTAGGCCCAAAGCAGAACCATTTACATCATGTTTTGCCACTGGCAATTTATCTATTTTAATTAAATTTGAATTATCAAATATTTTGCTATTTAAATCATTTAAATGAGTCGCCAAAGTATTACTCGTGATTAAAACATAGTTAGATAAATTAGCTATTACATCTTGTTTATTTGATATAAATTTGCCATTTAATGTCTCAATATTATTCAATATTATTAGATTAGAAGAATCATATTTTATTATATTATAAGCCATTTTATGCTATATTAATATTATTCTTTATAATAATATATACATAATAATATGGCTATAAATTATCAGGCACTCTCTAATACCTGTATTCTTTGCAGTAATTCGTTAATTTTATTTATCAAATAGTAGGATGTCGCCGCGATGTAATTTGATGTAGAAGTCATTATATCAGCTCCATTAATATTATAAGACCCGTTAATGAGATTGATATTTCCGGCGACATTCATTTTGTGTGTATCAGTTGGTGGAGCCGTATCTATACCGACAGTATTATATTGTGTATTAATTTGTATTTGCGATGTTTGCGGCGGAGCTATATAGCTTGTTCCCTTATTCCATATTTCGGTCGCCGTCCAACTTGAAGAGGGGCTGGGGTAATTATTATCAAGCATCAAAGACGACTTATTCAAATATAAAGAGCCGCCGATAAAACCCGTCGTTTTATTTTTCCAATATGCCGTATAATAAACGGTTTCTGTCGTATTCGGCATATCTTGATAAGAACCCGCGACATTAGTTATAAAATGCGAGTATGTACTTGATTCCGCACCAAGATTGTGAGATATCCAACAACTCGCACCATAACTGTTGTTTTCTATAATTCCGTTAGCGTTTGATATGTGTTCCCACGAGCCGTTGCCGATTTTGCGATATAGGCGTAAGCCCCACCATCGCGAATCAGTCAAATATTCCATACCAATATGACACACAATGGATATTAAAATCTTAGAAGTGGCGTCAGAAGGTTTAATAGAGATTACGAAGCCATTTGTTATATTATTATTAATAGGTTCCCAGTCATTCCCTGTTTTATATTCGGTTTTAGAATATGTTAAATGCTTCGTTTGAATAATCATTCCCTGCGACATTTCCAATGATAGCGATTGTCCGTTCCTTAGGAATGATGAGGCATTTATATTTCCGCCGATATCAAGCGAATATTCGGGATTTTCTTTGTTAATTCCTACTTTTCCGTCGTTTATTATAGTAAATACTTCGGTATTAATATTAGATATTGATAAGATTCTTTCGCTTGAATTTTGTCTGATAGATAAAGCTCGTTCTAATGAATTATTTTCTATTATGATATTTTGCGTCTTTAAACTGCTTTCAATAATATTACTGCCATACACATATAAATTAGAGTTTATAGTAATATCTCCATTTATTAGTAAATTACTATTATATGCATTATTTATAATATATTTATTTTTGGCATTATTTAATGTAAGTATATCATCTGTATTAATATTCCTTATTATATCAAGTATATTATTTGAAGTATTTGCTAAATAGTCAGCTGTAATAATATTAGTAGAATCATTTAGATTCGCTGAGATTGATGGATATAATATTTGTTCATTATTCAAAGTATATTTTATATTGCCTGCTGTATCAAGAGATATAGATACTTTTTTATCGCCATTATTTAATTCCACCGTATTTATATTAATATTTTTGTAATTACCCAAATCATCTTTGATATCAAGATTACTATTATTTTTAGATAAAACGAGGTTATCCAAGAATATACTATTTCCCGATAAATACAGGTCATTCCATCTATTATTTGGAGAACCTAAGTTGCTCGCATTTGATATCTTAGGTATAATATTTCCGTCTATATTAATATCTCCTTTCAATTCCAGAATTGACGAAGGATTTTCAACATTGATGCCTATATTTCCATTGCCCAATATAGTAAAAACGTTGCTTACATTATTATAGGCTTTGAATATATCATAGGATTGATTTAATTGCGATACATTCATCGTGGTATCCGTTCCGTTATTACTAATTTCCAAAACCTCTGTTGAAAAAACATTGGTTATCAATGTTGTTTTTTCGCCGTGTATAGTTATATTAGATGTTATAAAATGTCCTTTGACCTCTATATCTCCCTCATAGATTCCTGCAACTATATATTTATTATATGCCCCATTCGCTACATCATCGGCTGTTAAATTATTTATTCTATTTGCAATTTGATTACTTGTCCCCATAATGTAATTAGTAGTGTTAGCAAACCGGGTATCATAATCAGTCTTTATGACATTGCTTGTAGCAAGGATATAATTCGTAGTATTGACAAAGATATTGTCATAGTCAGTATTTAGGTAATTACTGATTGCTAAGATATAATTGGTAGTATTTGCGAACTGGGTATCATAATCAGTCTTTATGACATTGCTTGTAGCCAGTATATAATTCGTGGTATTGTCAAACTGAGTATCATAATCAGTCTTTAATACATTGCTTGTAGCTAAGATATAATTAGTGGTATTGTCAAAGATATTATCATAATCAGTATTTAGATAATTGCTGATTGCTAAGATATAATTAGTGGTATTCACAAACTGAGTATCATAATCAGTCTTTATGACATTGCTTGTAGCCAAGATGTAATTCGTGGTATTCACAAAGATATTATCATAATCAGTATTTAGATAATTGCTGATTGCTAAGATATAATTAGTGGTATTCACAAACTGAGTATCATAATCAGTCTTTATGACATTGCTTGTAGCCAAGATGTAATTTGTGGTATTCACAAAGATATTGTCATAGTCAGTATTTAGGTAATTACTGATTGCTAAGATATAATTGGTAGTATTTGCGAACTGGGTATCATAATCTGTCTTTATGACATTGCTTGTAGCTAAGATATAATTAGTAGTATTCACAAACTGAGTATCATAATCAGTCTTTAAGACATTGCTTGTAGCAAGGATATAATTTGTGGTATTGTCAAAGATATTATCATAATCTGTATTGAGATAATTGCTGATTGCTAAGATATAATTTGTAGTATTGACAAAGATATTGTCATAATCAGTCTTTATGACATTGCTTGTAGCTAAGATATAATTCGTAGTATTGACAAAGATATTGTCATAGTCAGTATTTAGGTAATTACTGACTGCTAAGATATAATTGGTAGTATTCGCAAACTGTGTATCATAATCAGTCTTTAATACATTGCTTGTAGCCAGTATATAATTTGTGGTATTGTCAAAGATATTATCATAATCTGTATTGAGATAATTGCTGATTGCTAAGATATAATTAGTTGTATTAGCAAACTGACTATCATAATCAGTCTTTAATACATTGCTTGTAGCTAAGATATAATTAGTTGTATTAGCAAACTGACTATCATAATCAGTCTTTAATACATTGCTTGTAGCTAAGATATAATTAGTAGTATTCACAAACTGAGTATCATAATCAGTCTTTAAGACATTGCTTGTAGCTAAGATATAATTCGTAGTATTGACAAAGATATTGTCATAGTCAGTATTTAGGTAATTACTGATTGCTAAGATATAATTGGTAGTATTTGCGAACTTGTTGTCATAGTCGGTATTTTGAACATTACCAGCAGATATAATATTATTAAATCTATTTTCATAATCAGTCTTTAAGACATTGCTTGTAGCCAGTATGTAATTTGTGGTATTATCAAAAATCCTGTCATAGTCAGTATTGAGGTAATTACTGACTGCTAAGATATAATTCGTAGTGTTAGCAAAATGGGTATCATAATCAGTCTTTAATACATTGCTTGTAGCCAGGATATAATTCGTAGTGTTGTCAAAGATGTTGTCATAGTCAGTATTGAGGTAATTGCTGACAGCTAAGATATAATTGGTAGTGTTAGCAAAATGGGTATCATAATCAGTCT